>WARP01000430.1_pt1 | contig 22002 bp, 28 predicted proteins | sample 4769151 | NCBI WGS metagenome assembly WARP01 (sample SAMN08893023, study PRJNA449175) | gut metagenome | isolation source: rumen sample fed with dry roughage | host: cow | place: India: Nagpur | collected 2016
AGTTGCGTATATAGAAAGTGTTTGTAAAATAGGTTCACAGCTACATCAAGTACATAGTTGCTACACAGTTATACAGGTATTGACACAAAATGAGCCTGTGTGGTATTCTATCCCCAAAGGGGCGAGGCACTGCCCTAAAATTACAAAAATCTAATCCCCAAGGTACAGGGGACCGAAGAAAAGGAGATTATACTATGGCACTTACCAGAAAAATGCTACAGGCTATGGACATCCCGGCAGAAAAGATCGATGAGATCATTACTGCCCACACGGAAACCGTGAATGCGCTTAAGGTTGAGCGTGATGAGCTTAAGGATTCAGCAGACAAGCTGCCCGGTGTGGAAAAGGCATTGGAAAAGGCGCAGGCAGAGCTTGACAAGTTCAAGGCTGATGATTGGGAATCCAAGTACAATGCGCTTAAGGGTGAATATGATACCTTTAAGACAGATACCGAAACCAAGGCTACCAAAGCTAAAAAGGAAAGCGCATACAGGCAGTTATTGCTTGATACAGGTATTTCAGATAAGCGCATAGCAAGCATTTTGAAGGTAACTAACCTGGATACTGTGGAGCTTGATAAGGATGGACAGATCAAGGACTCCGGCAAGCTGGCAGAATCCGTGAAAACTGAGTGGGCTGATTTTATAGTCACCAAACAGGAACAGGGAGCTAAAGTTCCTAACCCTCCTGAGAATAATGGGGGTGATGGGGCAGATAATCAGCCGAGCAGAGCAGCACAGTTAGCTGCACAATTCCGCAACGAACATTACGGAAACCCTGAAGAATAGGAGGATAAAAACTATGGCTTTTATAGGCGCAGTAAAACAGGGTACAACTTATGCACCCGGATATTTCCTGGCATTTAATGATGAGAGAGTGACCAGAGAAACAAAGCAGATCGCACAGGCAGGTGCTACCGAAACTGCTGATGGCAAGTATGTTAAGATGGGTACTGCTTATCCCTCAAATGATGGTAATTGCATTGGCCTGCTTTATGAAGATGTTGATGTAACTGTAGGTGATATGCCCGGTTCGGTGATCACCAAGAATGCTACTGTATACGAGGATAGACTTCCTGTTGCTCTTGCAGATGCGGCTAAGACAGCCCTTGCAGCAAAGGGATTCACTTTTATAGCAACTGCTCCGGCAGTTGAACGTCCGTACTAAGGAGGTGCTGAATTATGAAATGGGAAGATGGAATTTATGGTAAGGTTGCTAAGCAGGATTGGATTGATGTAGGCGCACAGGTGCCTACCAGACAGAATGATCCTATCGACCGTCTGTTCGGTGATACCAAGACGGACAACCTGGTTGCTTATTGGGAGAGCATCGCAGCAGAATACGGTATCCCTGTAATGGCACAGTTCCATGGTTTTGATACCGAGGCACAGAAGACCTTTAGAGTGCCTATTGATACCCACAATATCGAAAAGGGTCTTATCAAGGTTAAGATTAACCAGAGTGAAAGACTCCGTGCGCTTACACGTGCCGGTGTGCAGGGTGATCAGAGATTATATGATTACGTTCTCCAGGACGGTATCCGCCTTGCAGATCAGGTTATTACCCGTACCAAGGTTGCAAAGAATGAGCTGATGGCTACAGGTAAGGTTACTATCGTTGAGAATAACCTTGCGCTTACTGTGGACTACGGTGTAAAGGATAGCCGTACCGGCTATACTCTGGATCTTTCAGCCGAGGCTGATGTTGCAGCACAGATTCAGGCTATCGTTGATGAGGCACTTGATAACGGTGTTACCATTAACGGCCTTATGACCAGCACTAAGAACCTTACCAAGATGCGTAACAACGCACAGCTTCAGAAGGCTATTAACGGTGCTATCGGTGCAGGCGCACAGCTCAGCCGTGGACAGCTTGAAAACTACTTTGCTGATGAATTTGGTATCAATACCATAATCACCAATGACCTGCGTTACGGCGCAAGCGCAAGCATAGGCGCAGATGATAGGCCTGTGATCGACCAGAAGCGTTACTACCCGGAGAACAAGGTTACATTCTTTGCTACTAATCCCGGTGGCAAGTTAGGTACAGGCCTGTGGGGTGATTCACCTGAAGCAGATGCAAGCAGATTCTACAGTGTAGGCGGAAGCTCCGTTTCACCTTATGTTTACATCATGCAGTGGATGGAAACAGATCCTGCTGTTCTGTGGACTAAGGCAAGCTCACTGTTTATGCCTGTTCTGTATAGCCCTGATTCACTGTTCATCGCTACTGTTGCTGATGATTTCATGGACAAGGCTACTATCGCTCCTGAATCACAGGGCAATAGCGTGTTTGAAGTGCCTGTATCCGATATCCAGGGTAGCGACCTTACTGTTGCTAACGGTGCTGTTACAGGTACATCCAAGTGGTTATCCGGCAACAACGGTATCACTGCTAAGTGGGGTGCAGGTAACTTCATCGTACTGAAATGGTCTGACATTGATCCCAAGGCTACAAGCATCAAGGTTGGTCTTGAACCCAGCGCAGGCAGCGGAATGGTTGAGTGCTATGAGGATCTTGATAGGAACGGCCTGTTTAAGATAACCAACAAGAACATTCAGAAGTTTAAGATGATCGTTTCTGATGGTGTTCACAGCCGTGTACAGTACCTTGATCTTTCCGGCTTAACTCTTCAGAGTGGCGTTTAAAACAGGGAGGTGCGATATGGTAGCTGTTGACCATGTTGAAAAAGTCGCACTGTCCAAGGTAACGGTTACAGCCCCTGCTCCTGTAAAAGAGGAGCAGGGTAAACCTGAAGCTGAGGGCAAGCGTGCTGGCCGCAAGGCTAAAGATGAGTAATAACTATGGGGGCGGTGTGATATGCTGACAGAGATATGTGCGGAAATCAAAAACTATTTCACCTGGAAGGATGATAAACATTTTGGTGACTTCACAATAACGGATGGGCAGATCACGCCGTCTTTTGATATTGCCACTGATTATATCCGTATTGTAGGTAGCCATAAAAACGATGGTGTTCATGTTCGTGGCGAGCATGGGTTTGATCTTGAAGATGAAGGTGAATTTCATGGTGCGATATGGGTTATGTCACCACCGAAAGATTTTATTGCGCTTGTGGCTGAGATAGCAGACTGGCAGGCAAAATACGGTGGTGTGGACTCACAGGCTATGTCGCCTTTTAATTCAGAATCGTTTGGGGGCTATTCCTATAGTAAATCAGTCGGAACAGGCGCAGCCGGTGTAGGTGCGGCTAATAATTGGCAGAGTGCTTATGCTTCACGGCTTAATGCTTATCGGAGGATCCATGTATGAGCCTACTATCAGAAGCCATGGAAAAATGCACGATGCAGGATAAGGTTACTACCGGGGACGGTATGGGTGGCTATACAGTGACATATAAGGATGGTGCTACCTTTGATGCGGCTATAGTGCTTGATAATTCATTACAAGGGCGTATGGCCTTGCAAGCAGGTGTTACAGGGGTGTATACTGTAACTACTACTAAGGCACTTAACCTACAGTATCATGATGTGTTTAGGCGTGAATCCGATAAAAAGATATTCAGGGTTACTTCAGATGGGGACGATAAGAAAACCCCTGTAAGTGCAAGCCTAAATATGCGGCAGGTGTCTGCGGAAGAATGGAGTTTACCGGCATGAATGCGATGCAAAGTTTACATCAGTTTTGGAGCAGTTTTAACTTACCGGCTTATGATGAAAATACTGTGCCTGATAATACTCCGTTACCCTATATAACCTATGAATCATCTAAAGATTTTTTTGGTGCTGTTTTAGCACAAAGTGCTTCTATCTGGTATCACAGCCCCTCATGGGTAGGGATAACCGAAAAGGAGCAGGAAATAGCTGATTATATAGGCCGTGGGGGCAGAATGATAGCCTGTGATGAGGGCGCATTCTGGATAAAGCGTGGTGAACCGTGGGCGCAGCGCATGAATGATCCTGCTAGTGATATGATTAGACGCATAGCGTTAAATATAGAGATCGAATTTTTAACTTAAATAAAAGAGGAGGTAAGAGAAATGAAGTATACACAGATACCTAGTACGGCATTTCAGAACATTCAGCTTAACGCTGGTATTCTGGTAGATAGTTTCGACCCGGCTACAGGCGAGGTTGGTAATCTTTTAGGTGCTACCACAGGTGGTGTACAGTTTGGCGATACTCCTGAATTTCAGGATTATGGTGACGATATCGATAACTGCCCTAAGAATATGAAAGAGCTTAAAAAGCTGACTAAGCACGCAGTTGCTATGAGCGGAACATTTGTTACCGTTACTCCGGCTACTATTGCTAAGCTGGCTGGTGCTGCTGATGTGGATCCTAACGATGCAACTCATATCATACCCAGAAATGATCTTGTAAGCACAGATTTTAAGACAATCTGGTGGGTTGGTGATTATAGTGATGTAAATACAGGCGCAAACGCTGGTTATATCGCTATTAAGCTGAAAAATGCGCTGAATACCGGCGGTTTCCAGATTAAGAGTACCGATAAGGCTAAGGGACAGTTTGCTTTCAGCTATGAAGGACACTATAGCATGGATGCACAGGATGAAGTGCCTTATGAAATCTATATCAAGGGCGGCAGTGAGCCTGCACCTTCGATCATGCTGGATAAGCACACTGTTACTGTTGAAGCTGAAGGCACAGCAACTCTTACTGCGGTAACTGTTCCTGAAGATGCTACTGTTACATGGGTAAGTGCAAGTTCAAGTGTTGCAAGCGTTTCTGATGGTGTAATTACTGCCGGTGAAAGCGCAGGTAGTACAATAATTACTGCAAGCATTACTGAGGATGGTGTAACCTACAGTGATACTTGTACGGTTATCGTAACTGCATAAAAAAAAAATAAGATAGGAGGGTAGCTATAGCTATGAAAAGACTTTCAGATTACAAAGACGATGAAGCAATAGAGCTGTGGGCAGATTTGCTTGAACCTATAGGGCGCATTATCATGGATGATGCTGTGAAAAGTTCCATAAAAGGTGGCAATGCTCCTATAGTTATTGCGCATACCATTTTAAAGGATCACTCAAAGGATGCGGCGGAAATACTGCTGAGGATCGATCCGGCGCCTTTAAACGGTATGAATATCGTTACTCGGTTAGTTGCTTTGATTAAAGAGATAGGCACTAATGAGGATATGAAGGATTTTTTCGGATTTGCGGGGACAAAGATGGTCGGCGCATCTTCTGGCAGTGCTACGGAGAATACCGGGGACGCAGAAAATTAAAGTATTTTTTACGGTATGTGATAGCGAAGCACGAGGAGTATGCACGCACTATCGCATACCGTTTTTACGTTGCTGACTCTTTGAAACTGCTACCCCAAAACGGACACTTAACCAAACATCTCCGTGAGTTGTACTATTCACAGCAGGCGGTAGATACTCGGTCTGGCGATCAGATAGTTGTTGATGTGATGAAGAATGCCGGATTGAAGTTTAAGGAGTAGGAATTATGGATGTATTTGATCTTTATGCGAAGCTAACGCTTGATATAAGCCAATATACCAATAATCTTGAAACGGCCCAGGGACAGGCGCAGGGGTTTGGCTCTAGTATAAAATCTGGTTTCGGTGCAGCATTAAAGGTTGCAGGGGCCGCACTTACAGCCGCTACTACAGCCGCTGTGGGTTTTGGTAAATCATCCGTGGATGCAGCCACTAGCTTTGAATCAGCTTTTACAGGCGTGCGGAAAACCGTTGATGCTACTGAAGAAGAGTTTGCTCAGTTATCCAATTGGATCATGGAAGCGTCTACTAAGATGGCATCTAGTAAGGAATCCATTGCAGAAACAATGGAAATTGCCGGACAGTTGGGTATCAGTGGTGTTGGTTCGCTTGAAAAGTTCACTGAAACAATGGTTATGTTAGGTGATACTACTAACTTGTCCTCAGAAGAAGCCGCCGGTGCGCTTGCCCGGTTCATGAACATCACAGGCGATAGTGCAGAAAATGCAGACCGCATAGGTTCTGTTATCGTTGATCTGGGTAATCACTTTGCTACCACTGAATCCGATATTGTTAATATGTCTACAAGGCTTGCTTCAGCCGGTACAATAGCAGGCCTAACAGCTAATGATATCCTTGCATTGTCCACGGCTATGTCTTCAGTAGGTATCCAGGCAGAAGCCGGTGGTACGGCTATGTCACAGACCCTTGCTAAAATGGAAAAAGCCGTTGCTGATGGTGGTGATGATCTTAAAAAATTTGCTGCCGTTGCTGGCATGAGCGCAAAGGATTTTGCTGAAGTGTGGAAAGGTGCGCCTATACAGGCCGTACAGGCGTTTATAGGTGGCTTAGGGGAGCTGAATGAGGCTGATGAAAGTGTAATCCTTACACTTGAAGAATTAGGCCTTAAAGGCATACGCCAAACTAATATGTTGCAGGCGTTGGCATTGTCCTCAGAAATGTTAGGGAGTGCTGTGGATATGGCCAATACCGCCTATGAAGAGAACATTGCCCTGTCAAACGAAGCAACCTTGCGTTACCAAACTACAGAATCTGCTGCCGTACAGACCGCTGAGGCATTTAAGAATCTTAAAGTGGTTATAGGGCAGGAGTTGTTACCGGCTTATAGCAACCTTATGGCTTTTTCAAAGGCGGCTATGGAGGCTATGACACAGGGCTTTCAGGAAGGCGGTCTTGAAGGATTTTTTGCATCCTTTGGTACTGCCATATCAGATGGCTTAAATGCTATAGTACAGAAACTGCCGGAGGCAATTTCTTTGGGTTCAAAGTTGATAGGGGCCATTGTCCAGGGATTTATGGACAACATAGATTCTATCGTTTTTGCCGCATGGGATACGGTGGAAACTCTTATGAACGGTCTTGTAGAAGCCACAAAAAATTATGATAGCAAGATAATTGAGATCATAGAGTGGATAGTGGGGTCTTTTGTTGAGAATAGCATGGGCATTATAGATGCAGGCTATCAGATAGTTTCTAACTTAGTAGAAGGTATATCACAGGCAATACCCGAATTTATCCCGAATATAATAGATAGAATACTTAGTATCTTTGAATATTTGATAAAGCCTGAAAATATCAGTAAGCTCGTAAAAGCAGGGACAACTTTGCTTAAGGCTATTGCACAGGGGCTTATTGATGGCACAAAAATGCTTGTAAGCTGGCTGCCGGATGTAGTTAAGGCCATTGTTAATGGCTTAAAAGAAGGTTTGCCGATACTTATACAGGGCGTTGTGGATGTGGTTAATATGCTTATAGAATCACTCCCCGAAATTATATATCTTATAGCCGATGCAATACCACAGATCATCGAAACTTTTGTGGATCTGCTTGAAACTTCCCTTCCGCAGATTTTAGATGGAATAATCCAGATAATTGAAGCGATAGCCGAAAATCTGCCCACTATAATACAGGCTTTGGTGGATGCTATTCCTGTTATTATCGAGGCAATTTTGAACGGCTGGATGACCGCCCTGCCAATTGTTATACAGGCTTTTGTTAAGTATTTCATAGCGATTGCGGAACATATGCCTGAGATCATCGGAGCATTGATCGAAGCTATCCCTATGATTATTGAGGCTATCTATAATGGTTTGCTGGCCTTTGAGAATGATTTAAAAGTTAAACTTGCTGAGTTTTGCTTGAGAATCTGGCAAGGTGTAGTTGAATGGTGGGAACAGACACAGCAGAGTATTGCTGAAGCGTGGACAACATTCATGGATGCGGTGAAGATGTGGTTTGAGGATCTGCCGTATAATCTGGGTCTTGCGCTGGGTGATATGATTGTTAAGTTAGGTGATTGGATCCTTGAAGTTGATAATTGGGTTAAGAATGAGTTGCCTAAGATCATTGATGCCATTGTGAATTGGTTTGCGGAATTACCTGGGCGTATATGGAATTGGCTAGTAGATGTAGTCAATAAGTATGATGAATGGAAAAAGGAATCTGAAGCAAAGGTACAGGAAGTAATACCACAGATAATTGATTCTATCGCAGCATTCTTTGAAGAATTGCCCGAAAAGGCTTTACAGTGGGGCAAGGATATGATACAGGGCTTCATTGATGGTGTGGGGGCTATGGCACAGGCTGCATGGGATTCTATAGAAAGTTTTGTGCAGGGCATTGCGGATCGCATAGGTCATTCCCATCCGAAAACAGGCCCACTTGCAAGGGATTATGAGTGGATGCCCGATATGATGGAGCTTTTCGCAGAAGGTATCGAGGATAATGCTTATTTGGTAAATGATGCCATAGAAAAAAGCATGGACTTTTCAGATATGATAGTAAAGCCGGATGTGGATTATCAGCGTGTATACCAGAATGATACCGGCGCACAGTTAGCTCAGATGGTAGCTTTACTTCAGGAGCTTGTTGATGGAGGAATGGATGTTAGCCTGGAAGGTGATGCACGTGAGATATTCCGTGTGGTAGAAAAGCAAAACAGGCAGCGTACAAAAGCTACAGGGTATAATTCCCTTGCTATGGCAGGAGGTTAATTATGGCTTTACAGTTTAAGATAAACAATATTGATTATAGTCAGTATGTAGTTGTTAAGAAATATAAGATGCAACGTGCCGCTGTCTATGGCGGCACGGAATACACAGATGGGTGGTGGAAGAAACATAGGAGTATTGTCCGTTATGCCGTAAGTGGTACTGTTACCCTTGCGTTTCCTACTGCTGCACTATATAATGCTTTTGTAGATCATATGCAGAATAGTATAGGTAACGAGGGTGATTATACTATAAAGGCCTATATCAATAATACTAATAATAATTATGAATTTGAGGGATATTTAACTCCTACAACTAAAACAGCTATTACACCTATAGGCTTGAATCCTGCATTCTTTTCAGTGACACTTAAGGTGGAGGAGCGCTAATGCTTAAGATTCCGCAGGCAATTAAAAATCAGTTTAAAACAGATGGCGTTTTGAAGAACGTGCGTATTGTATTTCCCAATGGTGAACGTGAAGATATCTGCAACGATAGGCTGATAAAAGAAAGCCTTAAGTTTGATGAAAGCATATCCAGCCGGGAAGAGATACGTTTTGGCTTATGTGAAAGCAGCACATTATCTTTTGAGTGTATAGATGTGGGCAATATTAAAGGCATGGAAATTGCCGCCTATATTGAGGTTGATGCTACAGGAATTACGTTTGATATTGCACCTACGGCTACACATGAGCCTGTTATTATCTGTGCTACACCTGATGGAGAAACTGAAGAAAAGATATTTGTTATATTTGACTTCCCGGAATTAGCGGTTAATGAAACATACAGTTCGCAGGATAATGTTGATATTACATGGATAGGAGAGCAATTAAGTGAATCAGATCCTATAACCGTTAATACTTATCAAATTTCACATACACCAAAACTAAGCCAATATAGGCGGATAACAGGAGTAGATCCCAGGGGGACTTCTGAAAATACTTATGATGGATTCCCCGGAGGTGGTTATTTAAGGACATATGTATATTCTGTGACTACAGAAAAGTTCTATCCTGTGCAGAGAGTTGATTTTAGTTTTGATCAGGATATTATGCCTTATACAGTAGCACTTGAAGATGGTTTTGAGAGTGAATCATTTTTAACGGCTATCAATAATATCTATCTGCATGAAGAAGAATATGTTTACCCGGTAGAAACACAGACTTCATCCGATGTGCCGTTTCCTTTTTATCGTGTGCCGCTAGGGCTTTTTATCGTTGACGAATGTAAGCGTGATGCAAAGATGCGCATGAGAAAGGTTACGGCTTATTCACGTACAAGTAGTCTGCCTGCATATGATTGGTGGACTATTTTAGATTGGCCTGTAACAAGTCAGCCGTTGGAATCCAAAACTTTAGATTTTAACGTGATGAATTTTATCTTAAGCTCTAACCGGGGAATGTTTGAAATCTCAGAGGATGCGGAAACGGAGTTAAGTGGGTGGCAGTTATATCGCTATCTTATTGCTAATCAAAATGTGTTTGAGCGCGAGCGACAGTTTACTTCTGCATCATCCGGCAACACATATCGCATTACCTTTTCTCTAGGAAGTGAGGGGGCTTGGGGGATAGCGTTTGAGACAAGCGATTACGCAAAAAAACCTTGGGGATCTCTGTCACGCTTGCTGCGCCTTGATAAATATGATTTAAGTGCAAGTTATCAATCGTCTTTAAATGATCTAGTTACTTATCTGAGGAATAATCAGATTACAGAAGATGATGTAATTGCTGATATATGCGCCTATGTGGATTGGTATAGTCATTTCAACCCGGTTAATATGTATGTGTGTGATTACTTTTTCTTATCCAATGCTTTTCAGGAAAGCGTTGAGAATAAAGGGCGGCCTTTAAAAGTGGGTGATATGTTCATGAATCCACGTTATCTGATTGTTTTCAAGGGCATTCATGTTTCTGCATCATCCGGCTCTGATACTTTTGTGCGTTTCCTGGATGATATTGATGATGTAACAATAAGCGAGGTCAGCTTAGATTATAACAGCCATACTATCCCTGTAGACCCTGAAATAACGGCTATTGATGATTCAGAACCAATAACCTGGGCAAGATATTCTTTTTTGCAAACGGTGATGTTTCTGGATATGCGGAATCTATTAGAGGGGTGTGTGGAGCTTAAGGGATGCTTTGGGCGCATGAATCGGTATGGTTATTTTCAATTTTTATCGTTATATCATGCTGTGATTCATGGACTATTCCCTAATCCTAATCTGTTCCCAGCAGATTCCTTGTTTCCAATGGATGCTGATAGCATGACTGAGGATACAAATTATATGGCTGTAATTGATGAAGATGAAATGATCAGCCTGTGGTATGAAGAGTATTTCATTGCATACGGTGGCATTACCTGCACTTATTTAAGCAGTGAAGTGTTGGATGAAAACAATAATCCTGTGGCAATAACTTATGAAAATGTTTGGGAAAATGATAGCCGGATGCTTATGTATGACGTGAGTAACAATGCTATTATCCGGGGCGGTATTTATACAGCGGCACAGATTACAGCACTTTTGACACCACTTGTAACAGCATTACAGGGACTTAAATTCTATCCATCAGATATATCCTGTGTAGGCTTGCCGTATATTGAAGCCGGGGATTGGGCATTAGCATCTATGTATGGAAATAAAGTGCTTAATCTTTGTTTATCAAGGACTCTTGACGGAATACAGGGTATGCGTGATAGAATGGTATCGGATTGATAAGGAGGTACAGAATGAATTATACCAGGCAATATCAAAATAAAATAAATTGGCAGAATGAACCGAGCGTATCCACTCCAATTAACGAAACAAACCTGAACAAGATGGATAATGCGCTGTGGTATATGGATGGTATACTTTATAATCTGGTTGACCTTATAGGCGGTGGATCGGATATAAGAGGCGGAATTATAAGTAATGTTTCATCAAACAATTTCCGAACAGATATTCACTTAAAAACTTTCGAGGACTTCAGCAATGGTGAATTACTGCTTTTAAGAAGCAATGTAAATGGAGCGGGAAGAAGTATTACTATTTGGTATGATGAACATTCATCAACAGGTTTTGATTTTGTTGATTTAAGCGGAAGTGATACAACAGTCACTTTAACAAATAAATCAGTTTTGCTTTTGATGTTAAATGCTGATACTAATAAAGCACAGGTATTATCTGTTTTAGGCTCTGGTGGCGGTGGTGGTGCTAGTACGCTTGCTGATCTTGATGATGTTAACTTGGTATCGCTCGCTGATGGACAGGTACTTAAATATAATAGTGATACGGGGATGTGGGAAAATGAGGATGAAAGCGGTGGTGGTGGTGATACATCACAGGTAAGATATAATATCGTTACAACGTCAACCGGCGGACATGATGCGTCTATAACCGTAAATAAATATGTTAATAACGTATTAAAATCCAGCACGCTTTACTTGTATTCCGAGTTGGAAAATACGATAACTATTGATGGGCTGTTTACGCTGAATTATGGCAATGCATATTTGTCATACACTTATACTCTTTTAAATGCATCCACAACTCATTCCGCAGGATATGCTTATACATGGGCATATGATCAAACAGTTGATTTTTCGGATACTTTTATTGTTGAAAATGTGGTTCATACCCTTGTAGGAGCAGGAAAGGCGGTATCTGCAAGCAATAATGTTATCACTACGGATATCGAGCTTTTTAACGATCCTAAAGTGGGTGATAGAATCCTGTTGTATTGTGCTGATGAATACGCTAGCCCGTCTAGCATTGTTGTTAAGGTAAATGGGGTTGATACAACAATACCTTTTGCTTTGGCAGGATTCACATATAAGGGCTTGTGTCTTTTTAAGGTACAACAGCTGGGGGTTAATCTTGCGTTGACGAGCGTTTTTATTGACAAGCCGTTATCAGCAGGAACAGGCATAAGCATAAGCAATAATAAGATATATAATGATGCTCCACAGTTAGGCAATAATATTAAAGCATATACTTATGCTACAGCGATTGCAGACGGAAACCTTGGTGCTATAAGTGATAATGACGAGTATGTGATACTCAATTTTAAGGCAGAAGCACAGCCAAACAGCACTAATAATAATTATACTTTTCAGATATGGCGATCTACAAGCTATTATTATGGAGTTCTTACAGATATTGATGGGTATGCCTTTTCTTACAACATACCGGCAGGGACTACTTTAATATGCAAAGTAAAAGATGCCGGAAGTGGCACGAGTGCAGATCCTTATTATGTTACCATAATCAATACAAGCACTGCTTATGGTTATGTTCGTGCAGGTCAAAGCGTAGGAGCAACCATAGGAAGTAGAGCAACCGCAGAGGGAACTCAAAATACAGCAAGTGGACATTATTCTCATGTAGATGGAACTCAAAACACAGCAAGTGGAAATAGTAGTAGTGCTCATGGCATAGGTACTTTAGCAAGTGGTGATTATAGTTTTTCAGAAGGCTCTCGCACAGAGGCCACAGGAGATAACTCTCACGCACAAGGGGAGAGTTCGCAAGCTATAGGAGATGCAAGTTTTGCAGGTGGTGAGGGCACAAGAGCCGGTTATGATAACCAGACAGCACTAGGACGATACAATGCCAATAAACAAACAAGTTTGTTTGAAATTGGCAACGGTTCGGATGCAAGCCATAGAAATAATGCTTTTGAAGTCTATTCTGATGGAAAGATAAGTTGTGACAACGGAACAAGCAAGTTTCAGTTTACGCAGAATAACGGAGCTGATGGATATTATGACGCAAGCGGCACTTTCCATGCTTTCGGTTCTGGTGGTGGCTTACCCGAAGATCCTCTATCTACTACCCATGGCGGCACAGGAAATGCTTATGGATATATAAGGACAGGTGTGGCAAGCGGTACAACGATAGGAACGGGAGCAACGGCAGAAGGATATGCCAACGAAGCAAGTGGTGATTATTCTCATGCAGAGGGAAATCAGACAACAGCATCGGGCGATTGTGCTCATGTTGAGGGTATGGATTGTGTAGCAGAGGGAGAAGCTAGCCATGCAGAGGGTACAGGAAGTGCCGCAGAGGGAATGTCAAGCCATGCAGAGGGTACATCTATTGCATCGGGTATAGCAAGCCATGCAGAGGGTGGATATTACGGTGGAGCAAGTGAAACTACCGCAAGCGGTGACAGCTCACACGCAGAGGGGGCAGATACTACCGCAAGTGGTAATATGTCCCATGCAGAAGGATATAATACTACCGCTAGCAATGATGCCGCACATGCCGAAGGCCATAGTACTACTGCATCGGGAGCTAATGCCCATGCAGAGGGATATAATACTACCGCTAGCAACTCTTGCACTCACGCAGGCGGTACAACATCGGTTGCAAGTGGCTTGCATAGCTTCGCACATGGACAGTATGTTAATGCCGGATATGCACAGCAGAGCGTTTTTGGGCGATACAATAACAACAAAAGCACGAGCTTGTTTGAAATCGGCAATGGTGCAGATGCAAACAACCGAAGCAACGCTTTTGAAGTTGACACAATTGGTAATGTCATGGCAGGCAGAAACATCTATGACGGACAGGGCAACGTGCTTGCCGAGGTATCATCACTTGAAATCACTCAAAGCGGAAATCCTATTGCAGTAAAAGCTCTTGGTATAAACGCAAAAGAGTTGAGTGTAGAGCTTGAGCCTATCCAAGACTTGCATGGTTACAGTAAGCCGTGGGTAGGAGGAGCTGGAAAGAATAAACTCCCTATGTCCGTTACCGAAATAAAAGCAGAAAACACAAGCGGTAGCTGGAGTGATAATGTATACACGTTAAATGATGTAACTTTTACTCTGCAGACAGATGACGACAATAATATTACAGCCATAAAGGTAGATGGAACAGCAAGTGCAACAACTGTTTTTTATGTGACAGCATATGGCAAGTTTTTAAGTGCGAATACAAATTACACTATTAACGGCTGCACTGGTGGAAGTAGTGTGACGTACAAGGAAGATGTATCTATATCAACAGGTCCTATCTCATCAAGTTATGATGGAGATGGAGACACAACACCTTTTACGGTTACAAATGATGCCGATTATCGTGTGAGAATAGTTGTTTATTCCGGTATAAATTTATCGAACAAGCTCTTTTATCCTATGATAAGATTATCATCGGAGAGTGCAACGTTTGAACCTTATACCAACATCTGCCCCATAAGTGGCAGAGAGCAAACAAGCGTTGTGGTATGTGGGAAAAACCGTTTAAAACCTAGTGCAATAGTACAAGGCAACATGACAAATCCTGCTGTGTCTGATAGGTGTTCAAATCGTGATGATTGGAGTATGCCTGTAAAAGTTGGTGATAAGATCACCGTTTCAAAACAATCATCAAATATACGTTTTGCTGTTGCGATTATAAATAAAAAGAAATGGACACTTTATGATAGTGGATGGGTAACAAATAATTCTATAACTATCACAGCAAACAATAATGGATATTTGTTTTTGGCATTTTCATATAGTTCCGGGAATATCACACCGGAAGAAATTGTTGCCGCACAATTTCAAGCTGAATGGAGTAGTGAAGTAACCGCTTATGAGGCATACACTGAAGAAAGCGCAACCGTGACTCTGGGACAGACCGTGTATGGCGGCATAGTGGACTTCAAGACAGGGGCAGTATCTGGCAAATTTGCTTGTATAAAACTGAATAGTCTTGAATGGGAATATCAGCCGAGCGAAACACGCTTTAAATCCGTATCAACTGTACCAGATATACTGGCGAGGGTATATGAAACGTCAGACGTTTTAAAATGTTCCATGTTACCCACTAACAACTCACCTTTGAACACTAAAACAAGAAACGGTATTTCAACATATAGCAATAAATACATGTATATTGTTGCATCGGAATGTGGTGGAGATTTGACAACCTTTTTAAATACATACGGCGATGCTGATATTGTGTATTTAAAAGCCACACCCACTGAAATCACTGTATTACCGCAAACGCTTGCTCTTTTAAGTGGATATAATTACATCACGGGTGACGGCGACATGGAAATCACGCTGATACCAGAGAGCATATTTGATGAAGCCAAAGCGTACACAGACAGCGCACTTGCAGATAAGACCGATAACAGCGTAGTTGGTACAGTAGAATCCGGCACAACCGCAAGCAGAGCGTATGCAATAGGTGAACATTTTATCCGCAACGATAAGTTTTGTACTTGTATTGCAACCATCGCAAGCGGTGCGACTCTCACGCTCAATACTAACTATGTGGAGGGGACTATTGCGGATAATATCACTAAACGTGTGAATTACTCAGCCACAGAGCATGTGATAGGTACATGGATAAACGGTGCAACGCTTTACGAAAAAACTGTTGATTTTGGAAATTTACCTAATCAAGCTCTAAAACAAGTGGATAGTGGGTTATCCAATGTAACAATAGTTAATCTGTTTGGTATTGGTATTTCAAATTCAACTTGCCTGCCTATACCTTGGTGTCATCCAGCATATACAGTATGGAGTATATCATTGGATTATAGTAAAAGTTCTAATAAAATTACGATAGAAACAAAAATAGATCATTCAGATTACTATGCGTATATCACGTTACAGTACACTAAAAACTCATAAAAGGAGGAAACCAACATGAAATACAGTATCATCACTTGCACAGACGGTAACAACGTAGTAAGAGCAGAGGGTATCACAGACAAGGAAAATGCTTTCAAGCAGTTCCATCATTGGTGCGAGTTGCTCTTTAATGATGACAGCTTTACTTATGGAGTTATCAAAGTGTTAGACGAGAACCTCGACACCGTTGAGGGCAAGATGGAGCTGATAAACCGCAGACAGCCCGAGCCTGTTGAGCCTGTTGAGCCGGAGCAGAATGAGGAATAATCTTGTAAATGGTAGTTTGGTTATGCTATAATCAAGGCATAACCAGACTACGGAGGTTTGGACATGGAAAATATTATTGTAGCTTTGATAACCGGCGGCCTTGCCCTTGTGGGTGTAATTGTGAGTAATGTTAGCTCAAATAAAAAAATTGAGCAACAGCTTATCACATCACAGGCTATCACCGATACGAAGCTTGAAAATCTTACACAGGAAGTAAGAAAGCATAACAGTTTTGCGGACAGGATCACAGTGTTAGAAGTAAAGGTGGCTGAGCTTGAAAGAAAAGCAGGATAACAACAAAAAGAAAATATCAGCCCTTGATAAGTATGTGATCTTCAGCATAAGCATCTTGCTTGTGTTTTGTGTTGCGGAATTTATCGTATCATCCTTAACAGGGCAGACGCATGATACATTGACTACTTGCTTTTTTGCTTGTTTTGGGGGAGAAATACTGTCATGCGCACTTATAAAGATATTTAAGCTAAAGGAGGAAAACAATGCGCAATAAATTGGCATCGAGAAAATTCTGGATTGCTGTGGCTGCTTTCCTGGGATCCATAGCAGCATCTGTAGCAGGTTTGGTAACAGAAGAAAAATGGATAACCATTACCGGCATTGTATGTGGTATGCTTTCCGCCGCCATTTATGCGGCTTGCGAGGCTTATGTGGATGGTGCGCATAAGAGTATTGATATCACTGAGGATATTAAGACGGAGGATATAGATGATGGCAAATAAAGATGTTATCAGGGATTATCTTTTCAAACAGGGGTTAACTACTCCTGCCGTTTTTGGTTTTTTGGGAAATATCCAGGAAGAATCACGTTTTTTACCGAATAATCTGCAGGATAGTTATGAAAAGCGGTTAGGGTTTACAAATGAAACCTATACAGCCGCCGTGGATAGTGGTGCATATGCTAATTTTGCTACAGATGCAGCCGGATATGGCTTATGTCAGTGGACAAGTAGTGGGCGGAAAGCAGGGTTGCTTGATCAGGCCAAACAAAAAGGGAAATCTATTGCAGATTTTGGTTTACAATTAGACTATCTTATGATAGAGTTAAGGGGAGCATACAAAGGCGTGCTTAACGGTATCATGAAAGCTAAAACAATACGTGAAGCTAGTGATATCGTACTCACACAGTTTGAACGCCCGGCAGATCAGAGTGAAAATGCTAAAAGATATCGTGCATCCCTGGGTGAAAAGCTGTATAATGAGTGGAAAGCAGGTGGTGGGATATCACCTAAGCCTGTGAACCCTTATAAGGAGCCTACAAGCAATGTTGCTATGGCACGTGAGGAAGTACGTTGGATACAGTATCAGCTCAACAGCAAAGGGTACACGCTGGGTGTTGATGGTATCTGGGGTAACAAAACTGAAGAAGCCGTAAGAGCGTTTCAGGCGGATAATGGTTTAGTTGTCGATGGTATTGTTGGCCCGGCTACAAGGTCAAAATTGGAGGAATAAACATGGACAACAACAACATACCTTATGTAGCATTCGAGGCTGCGCAGAGCCGTTTAGAGCGCATAATAAAACGGCAGTGGATCCTGTGCATTATACTGATTATTTTGTTAGTGGGTAGCAACATAGCGTGGCTGATATACGAGAGTCAGTATGAGTATTATGAAACATCCATTGAAGCAGATCAGGATGGTGATGGTATCAATATCGTAGGTGGTGGAGATGTAAACTATGGGGCAGAGAGTGAAAGTAACAACTAAAGGGCGTAGGCGTAAGGTAGGTGGTAGTTCCGGCTATCATACCTGCGGCAGATGCAAGGGTACAGGGCGTGTGCGGAACGCAGGAAGGCCTAAAGGATCATGATCGAATATAGCAATCTGGAAGTATCGGCTGTAATTGATAATTATATTCATTCAGAAAGAGATAGAAAGATCCTGAAGCGTAGGCTTATTGATGGTATATGCTATGAACCTTTGGCTGAAGAGTTTGAATTATCGGTTAGGCAGATTAAAAAGATAATATATAAGGGGCAAGAAACAGTATTTAAGCATATGAAATAAGCATTGATCTTGTCATATTCCTTTCAGGAAAAGAGTAGGTACAGGCACGCCTACTCTTTTCTTGTATAATGCACGAAAGATGCACGCTTAAGACCTCGTTTATCCGAGGTCTTTTTTTTATGCTTAAGTTATCGGAGGACAAGGCTATGTGGATTAAGTATAACCCTAACCCTACAGGCAGAATGGTAGGTGATTGTGCTATCCGTGCTGTGGCAAAGGCACTTAAAATCGATTGGGAAGAAGCGTATCTGATGATCTGTAAAGCCGGATATGCTATGGGTGATATGCCATCTTCTGATTCTGTGTGGGGTGCGGTACTTCGGCAGGAAGGATTCTATCGTACATCTATTCCTGATAGTTGTCCCGATTGTTATACAGCCAGAGATTTTGCCCTGGATAATCCGAGAGGTACGTTTGTTCTAGGTTTTGGCGGTCACACGGCAACTGTCGTTGACGGCTGCCTATATGATGCGTGGGATAGTTCGTTAGAAATCCCTCAATTTGTATGGTACAGGAAGGAGTAATCATATGGCATACAGTAACGCTTTTCCTATGGCTTATCAGCCGCTTTACACGCAACAGGGTATAAATTATCAGATGCAACCGCAAACGCCCTCACAGGGGCAAAATGGGGGCATTATATGGGTACAGGGTGAAGCCGGTGCAAAGTCTTATCTGGTAGCACCTAACACCACGGTACAGTTGTGGGATAGTGAATCACAGACTATCTATCTGAAAAGTGCTGACGCAAGCGGTATGCCTACAATGAAGATTCTTGATTATACCATCCGTGAACAGGGTAGTCAAAATGCACCTTCGCTTATGCAGGAAGATCGTGCCGATTACGTTACCCGGAAAGAGTTTAATGATTTTGCTGAAAAACTTGAGAAGCGTTTTTCTGACAACAAAAAAAGAGTAAAGGGGGAAGAAGATAATGGCTAATCCTTTATTTAATATGTTTGGTGGTAGAAACAATAATATGATGCAGTTCATGCAACGCTTACAGCAATTAAAAGCTCGTGGCGGTGATCCTAATAAACAGATACAGGATCTTTTAAATTCAGGAAAGATCACACAGGATGATTATAACAATGCTGTAAAACGTGCAGAAGAATTAAGGCGAATGTTTGGAATGTAAACAAAAAACGCACTCTATGGGGTATGAATGCATTTTCTGTGTCTGTCCGTATTTGTTTATAGATTTATTTGGTTACTTTTTTATTGTATCACACCTTGCGCAAGGTTGTAAATAAAATTTTATTACAGGAGGTAAAAAATCATGGCTTTAACAGATGGTGAAGGAATGAATACCACAATGCTTGTGTCGCCTACAGGCGGCTTTGTGGGAAACAACAACGGCTTTGGCAACGCTTTTGGCGGTGACTGGGCATGGATAATTCTGCTTCTGCTTCTTGGCTGGGGAAACAATGGCTGGGGTGGAAACGGAGGATTTGGCGGCGGTTTTGGCGGTGACTATCCTTGGCTCGCAAACGGTCAGCAGAACATTATGACTAATACCAACAACGGATTCCGTGATCAGATGATTAACGATGGCATTACATCTATCCGTGATGGTATCAGCGGACTATCTACACAGCTTTGCAACTGTTGTGGGGATGTGCAGATGGCTCTTACAAATGGCTTTGCCGGAGTAGAACAGGGTGCGAATGCACGTCAGATAGCAAATATGCAGCAGGCATTTGCGGCGCAGACCGCAGTTACTCAGGGCATGAATGATATCGGTATGAGCTTGCAGAATTGCTGCTGTGAAAATCGTGCCGGACTTGCGGATCTCAAATACACGGTAGCTACCGAAAACTGTGCGGATAGAACAGCCGCTTATCAGAACACAAGGGATATCATCGATTCGCAGACCCGTGGCACACAGGCTATCCTGGATAAGCTTTGCCAGCTTGAATTAGATGGTGTTAAGGCACAGGTCGATGCGAAGAATGATCGCATTGCAGAACTTCAGACACAGCTTAACATGGCTAACTTGCAGGCAAGCCAGACCGCACAGAATGCGTTTATTGCACAGGGATTTAGCAACGAGGTTGATGCGCTTTATAACAGGCTGAATAATTGCCCTGTTCCCACTACTCCTGTTTACGGACGTACACCTATCTTTACCTGCAACCAGAATAACGGCTGTGGCTGTGGCTGCGGAATGTAAGGAGGTGACGATATGGCGGCAGAATATCTTGCAAACGCGATACAGGAAGTATCATTGAATGCGCCTGTTATCTTTACGGCATCTATCCCTTGCACCAAAGGTTATATTTACCATGAGGATGAAACAGGGATTTTTATTCTCCGTGGTATCACTAACGGACAGTGTTTTGCAACCTATCAGGTCACGTTTAACGGCAACATTGCCATTCCTACGGGTGGGGATGTTGTGCCGATAGCCGTAGCAATTGCAGTAAATGGCGAGCCTCGTGTTACAAGCCGGGCGATTTATACGCCTGCCGCTGTGGATGAATACGGCAATGTGACAAGCACAGCGATCATTAAAGTGCCGAGGGGATGCTGTTTCACGCTTTCCATCGAAAACGTGGATGCGGATAATGACCCGGCAACAGATCCTGCGCCTGTGATAGAAGTACAGAACGCTAACCTTGTGATTAACCGTATTGCATAGGAGGTGATAGATATGCACAAGATATATGAGTACCTTTGTGATGAGCTTAAAAGCTTAGAGAAAAAGGTTGAAGGTGGACAGGGGTTGTCCATGAACGAGCTGGAATACCTGGATAAACTCACAGAAACTAAAAAGAATCTGCTGAAAATCGAAATGCTTGAAGAGGATAGTGAGTATAGCAATGCTATGGGCGGCCGTGGTGGTGGACGTAGTAATGCAAGCTATGCTTATCCTATGGGTGATGGCATGGGCGGCAGTTATCGTGGATCCTATGCACGTGGCCGGGGCAGAAACGCAAAGCGTGATGCTATGGGCAGATATTCAAGCATGGGCTACAGCCGTGCTGAAGATGAGTTCATGGATGATCTTGAAGAGCTGATGCGCAAGGCCCCTGATGATGCTAAAAGGCAGAAGATTCAGCACCTTATAGATAATATGTAAAGGGGGTGGCCTGCTGTGATAACTGAACATGATCTACAGGAGGCCATTGCTGAATGTGAGGGGCAGCGGAATCCTACGGCAAACACCTGCATGAAATTGGCGGCCTTTTATACGATACGTGATAAGATGTACCCACAGGATATTTCAGATCCTGTACCACGGTATTCTTATGCGGCAGATAAGGCAAGCTATGATAGCGATACAGAATTTATGCGTATTGCCAGGGACTTGTCCACAGATAAGCTGTTTGAGGTTATGGATGAGATCATGGCCACATTGTCCGTATTAAATCCACGATTGTATCAGGCAGCTATCCGTAAAATGCTTGATAATTGAATATTGGTATGCTATGATGTGGGCATGGCTATATTGGCTACCCACCTAATAGTCATGAAGCCCCGGTAGTAGGGATCCTGCTATTGGGGCTTCTTTTTTTGATGCTTATTTAAAATTATTTAAAAAAAATTAAAAAAAATATTGACTTTTTGTAAACCAGTGGTATACTTAAATAAAAAACGGTAAAACACAGGAGGACAAAGATATGTATAACATGGTTTATGAATATACTAACGAAA
>WARP01002138.1_pt1 | contig 21991 bp, 24 predicted proteins | sample 4769151 | NCBI WGS metagenome assembly WARP01 (sample SAMN08893023, study PRJNA449175) | gut metagenome | isolation source: rumen sample fed with dry roughage | host: cow | place: India: Nagpur | collected 2016
AGAAGAAAGAACGGGGAAAATAAAAAAAGAGCGGTTATTTTTCGCGATGATAATACAGCTCAAAATACACATCGCAGAGTTTTCCCTCTGCAATCGTATATTTTCTAAAATCATTCCCGTCATTCAGCGTATATTCACCTTCTGCATCCCGCTCCCAGAACAGATCATACTGACGTTTGAGCGTCCCGTCACCGGAATCATACCAGAACTCCGACACCGTCCCGTCATCTGCAAACACATACGTCAGCTGAAAAAACATTCCTCCGTCAGCATACTCCTGATCTGCATGCCAGATACCTGTGATCTCATCATTTTTCGGGTCCATATAACCAAGTTGTATGCAAATCATGGCGTATTAATATTTGCGCCATTGTAGGTCCGCTGGAATGGGTTTGTTGATAATGTAAAAAAAACACCAATATTTTTCAGGTTATTCGCTCGATACTCTTCAAATAACTGATAAAAAATTCGTAGTTAAAGCCAGTATTATAGGTAAGCGCGTCCAATAATAGTGTATGAAGTACACAAAACTCATACTCGCCGTTTTGGCAGTGATCATCGCTGGCGTAATCGCAGCAGGCTGCATCGCTCCGCAAAACAGCCAGACACCTCAGGGAGAGTGGATCCTTACCGGTATAGGTTCGGACAACACTCCCGTGATCGGCATAATCTCTCTAGAAATAACGGACACCGGCATCTCCGGAAACAGCGGGGTAAATGCCTACTTCGGCTCAGTTACCTTCGGTCCTGAGAACAATCTCACCATCACCGGTCTTGGATCGACAAAAATGGCGGGACCTGCAAATCTCATGCAGCAGGAACAGAAATACTACAACACCCTCAAAGCCGTAACCGGCTGGAAGATCATCGACGGGACCCTCACCCTCACTGACAACACCGGATCCGCGCTCCTTACATTTGCCGATGCTGCAAAAAGCCCGGCCGGAACCTGGACGCTTGATTCCGATCCGTCAGTGACCCTGTCCATCCTTCCCGACGGGACCATAAACGGCCGCGCCCCGGTCAACAGCTACTTTGGGACCTACACCCTCTCAGTCAGCAACGGGCTCGCCTTCGCCGGCATCGGCTCGACCCTCATGGCAGGAGACGACCAGCGAATGCAGACTGAGTCGGCCTTCTTCACCGCGCTGAACAACGTATCCGGCTGCAAACTTGAGAACAGCACCCTCCGTCTCACCGACAGCGCAGGAGCCGTTCTCCTGACCTTCACCAAAACCCCTGCTATCGTTGGAAAATGGCTTCTTGCATCTGATCAGAATGTTACCCTGCACTTCAATGCCGACGGATCATTAGGCGGACTGGCTCCGGTCAATGTCTACGGCGGATCGTATACGGCCGCAGACAGCACCCTTTCAGTCGGTGACGACATCATCTCGACTATGATGGCGGGAACAGATGAAGAAATGCAGGCTGAATTTGCCTTCTTCGCTGCGCTCAAAGCATCAGCCGGCTACAAGATCATCGACGGAAGCCTGATCATCACCGACAAAGACGGAACAGAACTTCTGGTCCTTCTTCAGGGATAACCTCCCTCTTTTTTCAGACTGTGCAAAAATCGTGCCGCACGTCCATCTTAATCATTCAGAAAAAAAGCAAGCTGATGAAGATCAGCAGAAATGATTCAGTCGTAACGTTTCGGCGTACATGCATGTCCGGCGATAAACTCGCGGATCAGGTGCGCTGCGACCATCGCCGTTTGCCCCGCATCATTTGGGAGGACCTCTACATAATCAAAGCCGACCGCCTGTTTTGCCAGGGCGCGGATCACCTCACGCACATCACCCGGGGTAAGTCCGAATGGTTCGGGCGTTCCAAGACCCGGCGTCAAACAGCTGTCGATCGAATCTGCATCGATCGAAAGATACAAAGACTCTGTTCCGACAAGCTTTGCAACGTCAGCCAGTACAGAACCGATCCCCCTGCTTTTCACCTCATCCGCCGTAAAGACATGATACATCTCCCGTGCACGGACAAACTCCTCCCTCGATCCGCTGCGCGCTCCGATGATGATGATTTGTGAAGTAACGTCATGCACCCGCGCCGTCACGCAGTCATGATTAAACGGCGACCCGCGATACTCATCCTGCATATCAAGATGGGCATCACAGACAACATACCAGGTTGGCTGCAGAGCTCTCACCGCTCCGATCGTTACTGAATGCTCTCCGCCCATCATCACCGGGATCTTTTCATCTTTGATAAGATCCAAAACAACATCCTCCACCTGATCGACAACCAGATCCGGCAGACACTCTGCATACAGATCACCCATGTCGTGAAACGGGATATCTGGAAGCTCTATATCATAATAGGGATTGTAGGTCTCGATATTATAGGAGGCTGCACGGATCGCCGCCGGCGCATCCCGGCATCCCGGCTTATAAGATGTTGTTCCGTCAAAAGGGACGCCGAATATTCCATATGCTGCGTCAGAATATGCAGTTTCCGCATCCGCAAAAAGAGTGTTAGAAAAAGACTGCATAGATGGAATTATTGTGCAGTCTTAAAGGTCAAGCTTGCGCTTGCCAAGCGACTCGATGTAAGGAACTTCCTGAGCCGGCTGGAATGATGCCAGAACGTGTGCGTCCTCTACAATTAATTCAAAGTTATTGAAGTCTTTCATATCCATGAACGTGACAACGTTTCCTGCGATCGTCAGGATCTGTCCGGTCTTTCTCTCAACGATCGGTGCATAGACCGTCGCCGATGTCGGTGAGACGACTGAGCGTTTCTGTCCGTCGAAAAGACCGACTACATCTAAACGCGCCTTAGCTGCTCCGTGTTTTCCTGGTTTGGAGATGGAGATGCTCTGGATCTTGCATGGTTCATCGTCGACGACAACGTAACGACCTTCTTTCAGTTTTCCAACTTCAGTCTGTTCCTTCATAGTATATCTCTCTAAGTATGGGAGGTAATTGCTTATGAGTGTTACTACACCCCGTGGGCGGGCAAGTATTCATGTGGATATCCCGCCAATAGAACTAATACGTATGGATCCCGCAGAGTTTCTTTCAGTTTGCGATAAAATCGCGCCCATGGTTGAGGAAGCGCTGGCTCCCCTCATCGGGACAGAGTACGGCGCCGCAGAACTCTGCATGGGTGCGGACAACACCCCGACCGAACGTCTCGATAAAATCGCCGAAGATATCATCCTCGCTGTGTTCCGGTCACGAAAAGTCTGCAGAGCCGTCCTCTCTGAAGAAGCCGGCCTGGTCACCGACATTGGCGGAGAATCCGGTCTCGCCTATCTCGATCCGGTCGACGGCTCATTCAATGCCGGCGCGGGCATTCCCTTTTATGCGCTGTCGATCGGATTATCCGAAGGAGGGGTCATGACCGCAGGTTATGTCAGAAATCTCGCGAACAAAGAGACCTTCACGGCGATCCGCGGCAAAGGCGCCTTCCTTGACGGACGCCCGATCCGTGTTTCGAAAAAAGCCGAGCTGAACATCTCGGCAATGAGCATCTACGCACGTGCGCCGGAGATGATCTCCCTTCTCGAAAAGGGTATGCGTACCCGCCGGGGACGAAAACTCGGCGCCTCTGCGCTGGAACTCTGCTATGTCGCCTGCGGAAGGCTCGAAGGATTTTTAGATCTTCGCACAACCCTGCGGATCACCGACGCCGCCGCCGGGATGTTCATCTGCGAAGAGGCCGGAGGCATTGTTACGCAGCCTGACGGATCGCCGGTTGCGTTTCCCGATGATGTATGCGCCGGCCGCCCTCTCCTCGCGGCCAACCCGGTGATCCACGCAAAAGTGTCAGAGATACTGAGGTCAAAATGAAGATCTGTATCGTATCCCGGATAGATTATAAAGAGCCGGTCGAACTTGCCCAGTCGATCGGTTGGATGCTTCGCGACCTGGGTCACGAAGTCGTGTATGAACAGTCGGTTGCCGCCGAACTCGGCTATACGCCTGTCTCGCTGTCGGAGGATTTCTCAGCCGATCTTATCGTCGTTCTCGGCGGTGACGGCAGTGTGCTCCGGACCATCCGGATGCTGGACCGCCAGGTCCCTGTCGTCGGGATCAACCAGGGGCAGGTCGGGTTTTTAACGGATATCGAACGGGACAAAGCTGAAGAGATCCTCACCTCCCTTTCCCTGCCGCTCCCTCTTGATCCCCGCATGCGGATATCCATAGAATACAACGGCAGATCCGTCGGATCGGCGCTCAACGAGGCGGTCATCGTGACCTCCCGGCCGGCAAAGATCCTCAAGTTTGAGGTGTTCATCAACGGAAAACAGATCGATGAGTTCCGTGCGGACGGGCTGATCATCGGGACGCCGACCGGTTCGACCGCCTATGCGATGAGTGCCGGCGGGCCGATCGTCGACTCGACGATCGAAGCGATGCTTTTAGTCCCGCTTGCTCCCTACATGCTCTCCTCGCGCCCGTACCTGATCAACTCTAAAAGCGAAGTCGAGATCCGCCTTGTCTCCGTCAAACCCGCGCTGCTGGTGATCGACGGTCAGGATCAGTATGAAATCGGTGAAAATGCCAGACTGCTCATCCGAAAATCCTCACAACCCGCTCTCTTCGTCGATGTTGGCAGAGGATTTTTTGACAAGGTCGAGCAGAAACTGCGTCTTCTATGAACGATATTAAATAATCAAATGACGTATTTTACCTCATGACAGATTATGCAAAAATCTCGGCGACCCTTAAGGAAGCCCTTCACCTTACCGGCTCGCCGGTCGCGGTAAAACTCGCATCGTCTCCTGAGCAGATCCCTGCCGGCATCCCTGAGATCGAAGAGACCGTTCGTCATTGTCGGATGGTCTCCCTCGCACGGGAAGGAAAGATCTTCTTTGCACCTGACGCCAAACATCAGTGCGGCGGGGGTGCCTGGGTCCTTGGTCTGCGTGAGATCGGTCCCTCGATGGACTCCGGCGAACACTACCTGAAACTTGGAAAGTACAGTTCGCTTGGTGCAAGCAAACGCACTGTATATAATGTTCCTGCTCTGCCGCTTTCGACTTACGCTACGGTCTATGCCCCCCTGGAAAAAGCGACCTTCGTTCCGGATGTCGTGATCATCTTCGCCAATCCGTTTGCCATGCTGAAACTTGCCCAGTCTACGCTTTTCCGGCTTGGCGGAAGGCTCTACCCTGAGTTTGCCGGCATCCAGTCGATCTGCTCGGATGCGACCGCCTATGTGTATCAGAACGGCGAACCGAACTTCTCACTCGGGTGTGACGGTTCACGCAAATTCTCCGGCATCGCCGACGAAGAGATGGTCGCCGGTCTCCCGGCCGAGCGGCTGGAAGAGTTGGCTGAAGCCGTTTTGAAGGTCACGACCGCCCCGGGTTCGAAAAAATAACTCCCCTTTTTTACCACAAGCCGGTGATCCATCCGTAGATCCCGTACACGACACAGCCGATCGCCACGATCATCAGCACGATGTACATCAGACTCGGTCTTGTCCTTTCATCCGCATCCATACAACCATGTTGTTTGTCTGACGATATAAGGCTCCCGCAGAGCAAACTATTAAACGGCTGAAACAAATTATTAAGACGATGATTCATATTCGACGAGATGTCTGCGGATACTGCGGAGCCTGTGTTTCCGTCTGTCCGAGAGGGGCCCTCGAACTCATCGATGCCTATCTGACCGTTGATGAGACCCTCTGTAAAAGCAAATGTAAGATTTGTTCTACGGTCTGCCCGCTTGGGGCGATCGTACTGGAGGAACAATGAAGGAAGCATACGATGTTTTGGTTGTCGGCGGAGGTCCTGGGGGAGCTCTCGCTGCAAAGGCCGCTGCCGAGCAGGGTCTTTCCGTTCTCCTCGTCGAAAAACGCCCGGCGATCGGGGCCCCCGTCCGCTGTGCGGAGGGTATCGGCAAGGAAGCGCTGGCAGAGTTCATCGATCCCGATCCGAAATGGATCGCTGCTGATCTCGACAAGGCGGTTTTGATCGGACCTGACGGAACGAAGTTCACCATCGGCGGCGAACATGCCGGAGGAAAAGTCGGCTACGTTCTTGACCGGAAGGTTTTCGATCGTGAACTGGTCTGGCAGGCCGCCGAGGCAGGCGCCGAGATCCAGGTACACGCTCGTGCGTCCGCTCCGATCATGATCAACGGCAAGGTCTCCGGCGCTGTTATCCATCAGCATGGAAAAACCTATGAAGTCCGTGCCAAAGTCGTTATTGCGGCCGATGGTGTCGAGTCGAAGTTTGCCAAATGGGCAGGTATCAACACGACCGTTCCGCTTGCCGAGCTTGAGACCTGCGCCCAGTACATCGTGAACGATATCGACATAGACGAACGGGCAAATCTGTTCTACTTCTCATATACGGACGCACCCTGGGGATACATCTGGGTTTTCCCGAAGGGTCACCGGTGTGCGAATGTCGGTATCGGCATTGCCGGCACGAAATCCGGCGAAGGGCACCGTGCGAAGGATTATCTCGACAGGTTCATTGCCCGCGAGTTCCCGAACGGAAAGATCACCGAGCTGATCGTAGGCGGCGTCTCCGTCTGCAAGCCGCTGGAATGCACGGTCGCCGACAATCTGCTCATCGTCGGCGATGCCGCCCGTTTATCCGATCCGATCACCGGCGGAGGTATCTACAATGCGATGTACACCGGAAGGCTTGCGGGCGAAGTTGCCGCATCCGCGCTGAAAAAGGGGGATACCTCGAAAAAAGCGCTGATGGTGTATGACGAGACCTGGCGAAACGGCCACCTTGGTCATGCCCTTGCAAGAAACTATGCGGTAAAAGAGGCGTTCATCAAAATGGATGATGCGAAGTTCAACTCGATCGTCCATTCGATGACGGATCTTTCTCTTGATGAGATCACGGTCAAATCACTGGTGATTGCAATATTCAAGGCAAACCCCTGGCTCGCTCTTGAGCTGCCGCGGTTGCTTCTCACCCTCTAAATCTTTTTTTATGTCCAGATGATGTCAGGCATCTCCCGCAGCGGGATGTTTTTGAATGTGTATTTTGGGTGACCGGCAAGGAGTGCGAACTGCGCTTTGCAGGTGTCAGGAATGCCGAGGGTTTTTGTAAGCTGCGGGAATGCGCCCAGAAGGATCATGACAAATCCTGCCCAGCAGGTCCCGAGCCCGATCGACGGGGCATAGATATCAGCATAGGTGAGGGAGATGATGCTGTCGACAAGACCCAGGTCCTCTTTAGGATCGGCAGCTGCGATGAGAAGCGCGGGGGCGTTTCTGCAGACAACATCGTTTCCTGCATCCAGTTTCCGCAGAAGTCCGGATGCGAGCCCGTACATGCGGTGTTCCTTTGGAACCGTTCTGAGGAGTTCGGCGGCTGCGGAGACGAATGCCTTTACTTTTTCCGGGTCATTGACGACGATCCAGATGACGGGATGTGCATTACATCCTGACGGCGCATGGGCGGTTATCGCGATGAGTTCTTCGCATTCGTCGTCTGATACGGGCGTGTCTTTCCAGCGGCGGATAGACCGGCGGCTTTTGAGATGGCGGGCAAGGATCTTTTGGTCGGCGAAACCAGCCGGTTCGGTTTCCAGATCGATATGCATGGCGCCGGTCGGGCAGACGGCTATGCAGTGTCCGCAGGATATGCAGTCAGGTCCGGGATGGACGACCGGGGAGGCGTCTGCATCCTGCCGGATAATGTTGTTTGGGCAGATGTCAGTGCACGATCCGCAGGTGGTGCAGATCCCGTAGTTTATCATAATATGGCCGGAAAGGTTGGTCATATGCTAGTATTGGACTGCGGATAAAAAAAGTGTGCGGTCAGAGGTTTTCTGCCGCGGCGATGAAAGGTTTGGCGCCGGAGACTCTTCTGAAGAGTTTGAGCATCCACTTCTCTTTCCAAGTGTAGTTGAAGCTTCCTCCGGATGCATTCGGGTGCCCTCCTCCGCCGAACTGTCTGGCTATCAGGTGGCTGATCTCCGGAACACTGCGGAGAGAGAACTTTCCATTGTCGAAGACAAGAAGTTCGATGTCGGTTTTCAGCTGCCTGCGTGCTTCTGCTGAGGTCTCGCTTGGGTAGCCGTAGGCCGGCATAACGGCGATCGTGTATTTTCCCCGGTATATTTTCGCGGCTCTGATGCTTTTTTTCATACACTTGTTTTTGTCGTGCTCGATTTTCTCAAAGATGCGGGAGACTTCTTCGTCGATGATGATTCCTTTCGCGAGTTTGTCCCGGATGAGTCTGAGGTTTTCCTGTTTGGAGGTGACGATGCCGAGTTTTGCGGATCTTGGGTCCTGGTGTTTCCAGAGGTCGTAGTCACATACAACGCCGGCAACTTCGCGTGCGCTTTGATTGTCTTTGGCAAAGACCGAGGCAACGACGCCGGTGGCACATTTTGTCGTGTCTACGATGAGGGTCTGGACAAACGGTATGACCTTGTGTTTTTCCGCCTCGGTCCATTTGTGGTGGTCGTACCACTGGATGATCCAGCCTGCTGCGTGGGCTTTTCGTATCTGGTCTTCGACGCCGTTTTGATAACCGAGATCGCTGATGATGAGGGTGTCTCCTTTCCCGTTGCATCCGCCAACCTGCGCGAGAAACCAGCCGAACCGCCCGACGGATGAGAAGAGGGTGAGGATCTCGTCGCCGAATGTCATCCGGCAGACCGCATCCGATCCTGCGGCGTCCAAGTCGTTATGGGTCAGGTGGACGATATGTGTGGTTCGTCCGACGATTTTTTCCTGAAGGGTCTGTTTATTGGTTCCGTTTTTTGTATTGGCGCTCTTGACCATTGTGTAGTAGTGGGTTTTTGGAATGGATAAGGTGTTTGAGAGATGCAATCAGATTATTATAAATAGTTATTATGCTAACATTAGTTACGCAAGAGCCTTTATAGCTCAGTCGGGAGAGCGCCAGACTGAAGATCTGGTTGTCGCCGGTTCAATTCCGGCTGAAGGCATGCTATTGTCCTTTTTTTTAAATTGTGATCACCGCTATTTATGTGATTTGTTGATCGTCGATAATTTCGCGCAAGTTCTATTAAAAAAAGTAAAAATTATGAATACATCCCGTCGGGGATCGGCGTGAGCTTTGCGTTCCTTCCCTGTTTCACCGCCGTTATCGCCTGAACAAAATCCTCTCCGGAGATCTTTGTCCTCCCTGCCCGGACGGCGTTCATACCTGCCTCAACACAGATGGCCATAAGCTCAGATCCGTTCATATTCTCCGTCTCCTTCGCGATCTTCTCCAGTGAAACGGTCCTGTTCAGATGCATCTTTTTTGTGTGGATAGCAAGGATCATTCTCCGTCCCTCCTCATCCGGAAGCGGGAACTCAATGATCCGGTCGAATCTTCCCGGGCGGAGCAGCGCCTGATCCAGAATATCCATCCGGTTCGTCGCCGCGATGATCTTCACATTTCCCCGGGTATTGAACCCGTCAAGTTCGGATAACAGCTGCATCAGTGTCCGGTTCACCTCATGATCCCCGGCTGAATACGCTTCATTGCTGCGTGAGGAACCGATCGCGTCGATCTCGTCGATGAATATGATCGCCGGCGCCTTTTCCCGTGCAAGGGCAAACAGCTCTCTGACGAGCCGCGCCCCCTCTCCGATATACTTCTGCACGAGTTCGGACCCCACGACCCGGATGAATGCGGCGTTCGTCTCATGAGAAACCGCTTTTGCGAGCAGCGTCTTTCCCGTACCCGGCGGACCCACAAGCAGGACCCCTTTCGGCGGCTCGATGCCCACCTTTTCAAACAGCTCCGGTTTCAGGAGCGGGAGTTCCACCGCTTCCCGGAGAAGGATCTTCTGCCGGTCGAGTCCGCCGATATCCTCGTAGTTCACCTCAGGCGCCCTCTCCACCTCCATACCCGAGATCATCGTATCATATTTGTTCGGCAGCACCTCTACAAGAACAAACGACTGGGGATGCAGAGCGCACTGTCTTCCCGGAACAAGCTCCGCTGAATTGACTGTCTCGCTCACTTTCGAAAGAAACTGCGGGCCTGTCGTGCTTCGAACGATGACCCGGTCACCGGATGCGAGCGCCTCAATCGTTCCGATCACCAGCGGAGGAGTGCGATATTGTTCCAGCTCGCCTTTGAGTTTTTTTGCCTCGCGTTTATACTGATCCCTTTCCGATTCCACAGCTGCCGACTGCAGTCTGAGCTGCCGGACCGTCTCACGCAGCTCGTAGTTGCGTCCCTCGAGGGCAATATTGGTCTTTCTGAGTTGTGCAAGCTCCTCTGATGAAATAACCGGTTCTACCGAGATGGTCGGCTTGATCACATCCGGGTCGTCATCCTGCCCTGGTTCAGTCATGGTATTACCCTATGTTTGGTATATCTGATGAATTGAGTAAAGTATCTTTCGGAATGCCGTATCTGGTGTTTTGAGGAAAATGCTGAAAAATCATCTGACTGCGGACCCTTCGGCTGTCCACTGATTGCCGGATAGGAAAAGGGTTAATGTATGCGAGGGAAAATATAGATGAGCGAGTATATCATGCAGACAGAATATTGTGAGTTATGCGGGGCAGCAATGACAAAGAAAGGCAAACTGGTGCAGATCGAGGGGGCTAAACCCATGAGGGTTTGTGATAAGTGCGCCAAACTCGGTACCGAGGTCCAGGCTCCCCGTGCTCCGGTCCAGTCGTTCGGCCGCCCGACGGTCGTGACGAAGACCCCCTCAAAGGGAAGTCAGCAGCAGGCGAACCGCAAGCGGGATATGTTCGATTTCATCGAGGGCGATATCGTTGAGGATTATCCTCAGAAGATCGCAGCCGCCCGCCTGGCAAAGGGTTTTTCCCAGAAGGATCTTGCGTTTGTTTTGAAGATGCAGGAGGGAGATATCAAGAAGTTCGAACGCGGCGACCGTGCGCCGACCGAGGCGGAACGAAAGAAGCTTGAGAAGGAACTTGACATCGTGCTTCTGGATACGGCAGATGATGATGATAAACTGCAAAAGGGCGGGGTCGCGTCGACAACGCTCGGAGATGTTCTGCAGGTGAAGAGGAAATAATGTCGTCGCCGCTTATTCTTGTGAACTTCAAGTCATATCGTGAAGGGGCGGGCAATTCGGCAGGGCAGATCGGTTCTGCCGCGGAGCTCGTTATGCAGGAGTCAGGGGTCACGATCGGGGTCGCTCCGCAGTTTGTGGAGCTGCACCCGTTCTGCAGGCATTACGAGATCCCGGTGTATGCTCAGCACATCGATGCGGTGGAAGGGGCATTCACCGGCAGGATCCCTGCATTCACCGTGCGGGCGGCGGGCTGCGTGGGTTCGCTGATCAATCACTCGGAACGCCGGCTGACGATCGCGGAGATCGAGGCATGCGTGGAGGCGGCGAAGTTCAATCATCTGGAGTCGGTGGTCTGCACGAATAATGTGGGAGTTTCCGCGGCGGCGGCGGCGTTTTCGCCGACATATGTCGCGGTCGAGCCGCCGGAGCTGATCGGATCAGGAATCTCGGTCACAAAGGCGAATCCGGATATCATCAGAAACTCGGTCGCTGCAGTGAAACGGATCAGCCCGGACGTTAAGGTCCTCTGCGGTGCAGGCATCCAGTCGGGTGAGTGCGTGAAGACCGCGGTCGATCTTGGAGCGGACGGTGTTCTGCTGGCTTCAAGCGTGGTGAAGGCAAAGGATCCGGAGGCCGTGCTCCGCGATCTGGTGTCTCTGCTGTAAAATACTCTGATCTTCTTTTTTTCGGTCTGATTTTATCCCCGGGTAAATGATTAAGGGGATTGGGCGGTCAACAATAATTATGATGAAATGACTGCAGGAATACTCCTCTGCGGAGAGATCAGATGAACACTGAGGATAAGCCGATCATCGCGGCGTTTCCTTTGCGGGGAGAATGGCTCTCTCCAAACACGCCCGGGACAAAAATACCGAGTCACGGCACAGACCGGTTTGGAACACGCTACGCGTATGACTTTATTCAGGTGAACTGGACGCGAAAGGGCCGCCCTGCCTATCGCGTGAGTTTCCTGCACTATCTTCTCTTCGGGGTCCCCTTAAAGGAGTATTACTGCTGGGGCCAAAACGTGTATGCGCCGTGCGGCGCGATCGTTCTCCGGGCAGAGGACGGCTGCGAAGAACGGCCGCGCACGCATTTTCTCTCGGACCTTGTCAACGCATACAAAAATGCGCATTATTTCGATCCGGCAAAGGACGATGTACAACAGGTTGCGGGCAACTACATTATTCTGCAGTGCGGCAAAAATGTCTACGCTGCGCTCGTCCATCTTCAAAAAGGATCGATCTCCGTTACTTCTGGACAGAAGATCAGCAAAGGGGATCTGCTTGGAAGAGTAGGTCACTCCGGCAATTCGTTTGCTCCTCATCTGCATTTTCAGCTTATGGACAGCAGCGACATAGCGACGGCAAACGGCATTCCGTGTGCTTTTGAAAAGTATGAGGTCTGTCAAAACGGCGTATGGACCCCGGTTTCTAACGGTATTCCGACAAATAAAGACAAAATCAGGGCGTCTCCGCAATCATTCTGATCAGGATGTTCCCCCTCTTTTCTGCCGTTATCACGACCTCTCCAAAGTATGTTTTTGGAAACTCTTTATTATTAATATGTCTGTCGATAATACACTTAGTATACAAAAGATAGCGAGGTAAAAAAACATGTATTGTCAGCAATGTCAGGAATCAAAAATCCCCGCCTGCTCCCTTGGGGGCGTATGCGGAAAAAGCAAAACGACCGCCGCATATCAGGACGCCGTCCTCTATGCCCTCTCGGGACTTGCCTACCGGCTTGAAGCCGCAGGAAAAACCGTCGACCCGTTCGCGGCAGAAGTTCTCTTCGCAACGCTCACCAACGTCAGTTTCGACAACGCCCGCTTTTCTGTCTATCTCGAACGGATCATAGCCCAGAGAGACAGACTCCCCAAAGTCGCAGGCGAACCAAAGGAATGCTCCTGGAACCCGACGTTCGAAGAAGACATCCTCAGCGCAAAAGAGATCTCCCTTGACGCAATCGAAAATGCAGACATCCGCTCTCTGTATTCTCTGCTTCTCTTCGGACTCAAAGGTCTTGCAGCCTACTACTCCCATGCAGTCGTCCTTGGAAAAACCGACGACACCATTCTTTCGTTCATCACCAAAGGTCTTGCCTCCCGGTCAAAACCGCTCTCGACGGATGAAAGGACCGCGCTTGTTCTCGAATGCGGAAAGGTCGGCGTCACCTGCCTTGCCCTTTTGGACACGGCAAACCACGCATACGGCGTCCCTGAGATCACCAAAGTCAACACGACGCCCGGAAACCGCCCGGGGATCTTAGTTACTGGTCACGACTTAAAAGACCTCAAAGACCTCCTGCAGGCAACGCAGAATGCAGGCATCGACATCTACACCCACGGCGAAATGCTTCCGGCGCATGCCTATCCCGCATTAAAAAAGTATCCGCACCTCAAAGGAAACTACGGAACCTCCTGGGCCAACCAGAGAGCGGAGATGGCGAAATTCAACGGCCCGATCCTGTTTACGACCAACTGTCTTGTGCCGCCCGGACCGGAGTATAAACACCTCGTGTTCACAACCGGCGCCGTCGGCTTCCCCGGATGTCACCACATCCCCGACTCGCCGAACGGAAAGGACTTCTCGCTCCTGATCGATCTTGCCCGCAGAGCTGCTCCGCCTACCGATCTGCACACGCCGGAACTTCTTACCGGCTGCGCCCACGAGGCGGTACTTTCGCTCGCCGGCAAAGTGATCGAACTCATCAACACCGGAAAGATCAGACGGTTTGTAGTAATGGCAGGCTGCGACGGCAGAGATCCGGCACGAAGCTACTACACAGAATTTGCCAAAGCTCTCCCGAAAGACACCGTTATCTTAACTGCGGGATGCGCAAAATACCGGTACAACGCCCTTGACCTCGGCGACATCGACGGGATCCCCAGAGTTCTCGATGCAGGACAGTGCAATGATTCCTACAGTCTTGTGGTCATCGCCCTTGCCCTTGCAGATGCCTTCAAATGCGGCGTGAACGAACTGCCGATCTCCTACAACATCGCCTGGTATGAACAAAAGGCGGTCCTTGTGCTGCTCGCTCTCCTCTCGCTCGGCGTCAAAGACATCATGCTCGGTCCCTCACTCCCGACCTTCGTTACGCCGGCCGTTTTGGATGTCCTCGTCAAGACGTTTGGTCTGCAGCCTTCAACGACCGTTGATGCCGACTTACAAACCCTTAAGTGTGTGTAACCACACACTTCCCTATTTGGAACAGGATCATGCTGAGAAAAATCATCAGAATCGATGAAGAAAAATGCAACGGATGCGGAGAGTGCGCCAAGGCCTGCCATGAAGGCGCCATCCAGATGGTGGACGGCAAGGCAAAGCTCGTTTTCGAGAACTACTGTGATGGTCTTGGCGACTGTCTTCCCGTCTGTCCGACGGACGCGATCTCGTTTGAAGAACGGGAAGCCCCGGCATATAACGAAGCTGCCGTGAAAGAGGCAAAAATGAACGCACCCGCTCCCCTTCCCTGCGGATGTCCCGGGACCGAATCGAAGGTCATCAAACGCGAGCAAACCTGCAATGTCGACGCTCCCTCTCCACAGTCCAGTCAGCTCTCTCACTGGCCGGTGCAGATCAAACTTGTTCCGGTCAATGCCCCGTATTTTGACGGCGCACATCTGCTGATCGCGGCGGATTGTACTGCCTATGCGTACGGGAATTTCCATAACGAGTTTATCCGGAACAAGACGGTGATCGTCGGCTGCCCGAAACTGGATGCGGTCGATTATACCGAAAAGCTGACGGCGATCATCAAGAATAATGATATCCAAAGCATGACCGTTGTCAGAATGGAGGTCCCGTGCTGCGGAGGTCTCGAAGCAGCTGCCAAGAATGCTCTCAAAGCCAGCGGGAAGTTTATTCCCTGGCAGATCGTGACCATCTCAACGGACGGCAGGATCATTTCGTGAACCGGAAACGAACCTGGTTCAAGTAATTTTTCACGCTCCTCCTAAACGCAGTGAAGCAGACGGATCTCTCCGGTCTGCAGCCTTTTTTTCGTCGCTTTTGAAAGTCACCAGCCTTTTGGATGTCTGATTTATCACACAAACCTTTATCTTTGTATAAACGAATGGGGAAATCAGTCCAAGATTGTGCTGAATGACCGAGTATTTGCATGAGAGCGCTGAGGACTGAGGTTACAAAAATGAGCACATTATTTGATTTAACCGGCAAAGTGGCCGCCGTTACCGGCGCCTCTTCAGGTCTTGGTCTGCAGATGGCAAAAGCGCTTGCCCGTCAGGGAGCCGATGTGGCGCTTCTTGCGCGAAGGATCGAAAAATTACACGAGGCAAAAGCTGAGATCGAGAAAATTGGAGTGCGCTGCCTCCCGGTCCAGTGTGATGTTTTAGATAATGCGCAGATCACTGCGGCTGTTAAAACCATCAAGGATCATTACGGAAAGATCGACATCCTCGTAAATAATGCCGGCATCGGGCTGTTTGCCCCTGCCGAAGAGACCCCTGACGAACTCTGGAACAAAATGGTCGATATGAACCTCAGCAGTGTGTTCTTTGTCGCCCGCGAGTTCGGCAAAGAGATGGTCCGAAATAAGTACGGCAAGATCATCAACACGGGATCGATCCACAGCAGTGTGGCGATGTCGGGTCTGCCGCTCAGCGCCTACTGTTCGACCAAAGGCGCGGTCCTGATGATGACCAAGGCGCTCGCAAACGAATGGGCAAAGTACAATATCACGGTCAATGCGATAGGTCCGGCCTACTTCCCAAGTGAAATGACCGATGCGGTCATAAGCGACCCGGCGTTTCAGGAGGTCGTCAAAACCTACTGCCCTATGCAGAGAACAGGAAGAGAGGGCGAGCTCGACGGTGCTGTCGTCTACTTCGCATCGGATGCATCCAGCTATACTACCGGGCAGCTTCTGTCAATTGACGGCGGCTGGACCGCGATCTAGGTTTGGATCCGGGCGTCCTTACCCATCCTATTTTTTTGCTGAAAAGTTGTGATAAGAGGGAATAATGTGGCTGCGGGCGTGAGGCGGGACCTTGTGGTCCCTTTGTTGAGGCGGGTTGGACGCGGAACGCGGCCGACCTCAGCTGAGCAAACCGATGGTTTGCGGCCAAGCCGATAGACTTGCGAGTAAATCTTTGATTTGCGGCCAGCGGCCCGCACGCAAAAAGCAGCCGGCCAAACACCCCGGGAAAGATCCGGGAGTACCGTAAAATGCTTATAACAACCCCTCTAAATTGTTAGTCAATGATACCCTCCTCGTCACTCTCGGAATTTTTCGCAGGTCTACGCAGCATTGGACTGTTCACACGTCTGTTTTCCTGGAAAAAGGTGATACGCCGCGGTGACGACGCATATGCCCGGTATCAGGCCGAAGAAAACGAGGCGGGGAGACGATACCGGGAGATCGAGATCCGGCTCGATCAGCTATCCGGCGAGCTGCAGAGGGAGAGAGGAAAAAACGCATCCCTTGAAGCCTTGCGGGACGCAGAGAGAAAATCCTCTCAGGATACAAGGGACAGATTCGAGGTGACCGCACGGGAACTTGAGATCACCAGAGGAAAACTCTTCGGCCTTGAACGGGCACGTGACGAACAGAGCCTCGCCGAAACCGAGCGCAGACAGGAAGAGAGGGCGAGATACCTAAGCCTGGAATCAGCCTATGCAGAACTCGCCGAACAGCTCAGCCTTGCCAAAGGAAAGATCGCCGCAGTCGAAGGCGCCCGCGAAGAACAGGCCCTCGCCGAAACCGAGCGCAGACAGGAAGAGATGGCGAGATACCGGAGCCTGGAATCAGCCTATGCAGAACTCGCCGAACAGTTCAGCCTCGCCAAAGGAAAAATCGCAGCCCTCGAAAGCCTGAGAGACGAACAGCTGTCCGCCGAAGCCTCCCGGAGAAAAGAAGAAGCCCAAAAATATCAGGAACTCAAGGAAAACCTTGACGAGGTCACCCGCGACCTGATTGCGGCAAGAGAGCAGCTCTCCGGTCACGAAAGCGTCCGCGAGGAGCAGGCCGCCGAATACAACCGCAAAATCGAGCGGATCAACACCCTTTACGACCAGCTCAAAAGCGACCGGGAAACGCTCGCAAACGAACAGATGAATCTCCTCGTGAAAAAACAGGAGGAACTTGCCGTCTCCTGGCAGAAACATGAAACCGAAGTTGCCGAAAGCATCCGAACGATCTGCAGAAAGCATGACTTTGTATGGTGCGAGAAGTGCGAATATCCCCACCAGGGAACGCCCGACAATGTTGTGCTGATCGGAAAGATGTACACCATCTTCGACGCAAAAAGCCCGAAAAACCCGGAAGAACTCGAAAACTTCCCGACGTATCTGAAGAATCAGGCCGAAGCGATGAAAAAATACTGCAAACACGACGACGTCAGAAAAGAAGTCTTCCTCGTGGTCCCCTCAAGCACGCTTGATGTTCTGACGACCTACCAGTACGATCTCGCGGAGTATGTCGTCTACGTCATCACGCCTGAATCCCTCATCCCCATCCTCCAGACGCTGCGGCAGATCGAAAACTACGAATTCACCGACACGATGAGTCCCGAAGATCAGGACAAACTCTGCCGGTTCATCGGCAAACTTTCCCATGCGACCAAACGCAAGATCCAGATCGACACCTACTTCTCCCGGGAACTCATCGATGCCTTACGGGGCATCGACATGATCCCGCAAGACTTCGCCACCGAGATCGGCAAATACGAACAGAAAGCCAAACTCAACCCGCCGATGGAAAAACGCGTCAAAATGATCGAGATCGAAGACGTGGAAAACGAAGTCAGAAGAATGGAAACCGAGATCGCCGTGAGAACGGCGGTCGGCGAATGATCATTTTTTCCGCTCTGCAGTCATCAGAGCGTTTTTGATTATCCCGGCAAGTATCGGATTATTTGTATGCGATGCCTCTTTGAGCGCCTCGATCACCGGCTCACCGCCGATACTGCCAAGAGACGCCGCCGCTGCGGCGCGGATCCCGGGTTTGGGGTCGGCAAGACAGGAGATCAGCGCCGGAACCACATCAGGCCTGTCTGAACTGCCGAGAGCGGATGCGGCCGCACGGCGGACACCCGGTACCGGATCGGCAAGCAGCGGAAGAAGGGTATCTTCCAGCCTGAGCTTTTGTTTGCGGATCGTCTCCGCAGCAGCCGATCTCACCGAGGGGTCAGGGTCGCCGCATAATTCCGTGAGAACAGGAACCTCCGCGGTCACCGAGGCAAGGGCGCGGCGGACATAGGGCGAAGGATCGGCCGTAAGGCTGCCCGGAGTCAGGGCGTCCAGAACATACACGCCTGCCGCGCGGATATCCTCGCGTTCATCGGCAAGCGAAGCAAAAACCGCGGAAAGCTCATCTTCGATGAGCTGTCTGCCCCGCAGACCGGAGAGTGCCGCCAGCCTGATCGCGGGAAGATCGTTCAGCGCAGAGACTAGTGTTGGAACGACCGCCTGATCATGATAGACCCCAAGCGACATGACCGCGATCTCGCGGATATCAGATTCCGGCGACGAAGCGGCAGAGATCAGCGCGGGAATCGCGGCAGGGACACGGAACTGGCCAAGCGCCTGGACCGAGGCATACTGCGTCGTCATATCGTTTGAGGAGATCGCCGCAACCAGCGTATCGACTGCCGGCTGCCCGCCCTCCATAAAGAGCATGAGCGCGGCTTCCCTGACCCCGAGATCCTCATCTGCGAGATAGGAAAGATACTGCGCATACTCAAGCTCGGCAGAATAATTTCGCAGCGCCCAGAGCATAACGCGCCGGGTCAGCGGGTCGTTCTTTTTCAGGGCGGCCAAAATAAACTGAAGGGATGCAGGATCGTGCAGGGCACAGATCTTATTGGCTGCCTCCTCCTGCCTTGCGGTATCATCACTCCTGATAGCGGCGATAAGCTCGTCAAAGGCAGTTTTTTTCATAGAAACTCAGTTCTTAACGTCGGTCACTTTGATGAGATGCCAGCCGAACTGGGTTTTGACCGGGCCCAGGACATCGCCTGCTTTAGCCTTGAAACATGCTTCTTCGAAGGGTTTGACCATCTGGCCTTTGCCAAAGTAGCCGAGATCCCCGCCGGCGTTGCCAGACGGACACTGCGAGTAGAGTTTCGCGAGTTTTGCGAAATCATCCCCGGCTTTGATCTTCTGCATGATCTCTTTTGCTTCAGCTTCAGTCTTTACTAAAATGTGGGATGCTTTTACCCGTACCATACTTCTATCATATCGTGTTCACGGCCAATAAGCTCTATGGTTTCCAAACGTGATCAAGGATTGATCGGGAAGCTTCCACGCCGCCGTCCAGATAGGCGGCCCCCATCAGCGCTTCGAAGCATTCGGCTGAAACGCGGCCGCTTGTCCATATCTGCATGCGGAGTTCGCCTTTGCCCCATTTCATATATGCAGGCAGGCCGATATCCTCGGCCAGCCGGCGGACGACGCTCATATTCACCAGGTCGATCTTTTTTCTGGTGATCTCGCCTTTGTCAAACTCTCCGTCCCCGATAAGCCGGCAGATCACGATCAGATCAAGGACCGCGTCTCCAAGGACCGCGAGCGAGTCCATGGTATCATGCATGGAAAGCTCATTTTCCCGGGCATACGCGGTTCGCGTGAGGGCATGGGTGAGCAGGTCGACGTTTTTAAACGTGTAGCCGATCTTTGCATACAGGTCAGAGTAGGTCATGCCGATCTCCCGTATTGATTGATGAGCTGGATCAGCCGGGTGAATCCTTCCATTTCCATGGTCAGAACCCCGGTCAGGTCCATACCCATACTGGTTTCTCCGTCGGCCGAGAGGGTCTCGGGACCGCGGATAACTCTGCGGTCGAGAAGAAGCTCGGCCTCGGGGTCGTGGACGAATGCCCGGCCGGGGATGATGACCGTTTCTTCAAGGGTTTCCGGGTCCAGTTTTTTCAGATCGTCGATCGTGATGAGGCAGGAGATCTCCTTGTCCACAGGAACGACCATGCCTTCCGGCGCTCCGCATGCGCCGAGTATCTCTCTGATGTACGGGGCGGCGATACTGCCGGTGATGACCGAAACGCGGCCGGTGACCCGGGGAAGGTGGGCGAGGAGATCCGGCTCGTTTCGGATCGCAAACGGCGAGTCAAAGGCAGGATCATACAGAGGGGTCGCGGATAACCGCAGAGCCGGGAACTTTGCCGCTGCTTCGCTGACGATATCCCGGAACTCTTCCATGGTATGGACCCGCTGGTTTTCGATGACGGGGGCGTTGTCGAGGATGAGCCCCTGGTCTTCCCGGTTGGCAAATCTCATCAGAATGACGCCTTTGACGCCGATCTTTTCGAGCCAGGCAAGCGTGGTCCGGAGAACTTCCCCGTCGTTGACGTCGGGAAGAATGACGAGAGCCGCGTATACGTCGATTTTTGCCGCCAGCCGTTCGATCACTTCGAGCGAGGCTTCAGGGGTCGGATCATGCATGTATTTTTTCCGAAGGGCGGGGTCGCTCGCAAAAATCGTGAAGGAGATCTCCTTCATATTATTTTCGATCATGAAGTCGGCGATGTCCGGCGTGTCGAATCCTTTTCCGCTGGTGTAGCCGATGTGGAGAGGGACATTGAGGGATCCCAGGATCTCGATAAGCGGGGTGAACTCAGGGTAGCAGCTCGGGTCACCTCCTCCCGATATGGTGATCTTGGTTATATCGCCGGAGATCATCTGGAGATCGGCAAGGAAGTGATCGGCCACGTCTTTGAGCGAGTAAAAGCCGGCGTACTCTTCTTTTACGCCTTTGGCACAATACTCGCAGCCTTTTTTGAACGGCATGCAGTATCTGCAGCCGAAGGGAGGTACATCTTTTGCATGCTTAAAGTAGCAGTAAGAGCAAAATCCCCGGCAGTCTTTGCCGGGTTTTCCTCCTATATCGATCGTAAGATGTACCATGTTCTCTACATATATTGGTTTCCTGGAATATGAAACCACTCAGTTGACGGATCAGGTCAGGTTCTGTTCGGTCCGGATGCGTGTTTTGGTTATTTTCTTTGGAGAAGGATGGCGATGAAGTTCATGTACTTGCCGCCTCCCGCCTCCATGGTTTTGCGATCGCCTTTGGCGTATTCATTATCGGTGGCAAGCCAGTCGTTCCAGACTTCTTCGTTGCTTTCCATTTCATGGATGGAAATGATCTCGGCTCCTTCTGCGGCACGTATTATGTCTTCCCAGTATGCGGCGTCGTGGATGTAGTCGAGTTGTTCGGGTGTCCAGGAGAGGAGGAGCTCGGGCGGGAGATCGTCGTGACAGTCTTTTTTCATACCAGGTACGGCGATGCAGATGTATCCTCCGTGTTTGACGAACGGGAGGAGATGCTCTCCAAGATACGCTTTGTCTCTGCCGAAGTAGTTGTAGGCATCTATGCAGATGACGGCGTCGAAGAGTTCGTGCGGGAAAGGAAGCGCGGTCGCGTCCGCATGGATGGGGAGGATGGTTTCAGCAGTCAGGCCCATCTGTTCGAAGAACCGCATGTTTTCGGCAGGGTCGCTCCAGAGATCTGCGGCGATCACACGGACGCCGTATTCTTTTGCGAGGAAGACTGAGGTGACGCCCTGCCCGCTGCCGAGGTCCATGACAAGGGATCCTTTTTTGAGGCCGATGTCTTTGAGGAGTTCTTCTGTGAGTTTTACGGGGTTTGGCCCCATGATTTTTTGTCTGATCGTTTCTGTGTCGTAGTTTTTGCTTTTGCTATAGTTCATGTCTGTTCACCAATGGTTTTTTTGCTGCGTCGGTATGAAAGCCTGCGCTGCTGACATCATGTTGTGTGAACTGAAGATCTGTGGGGGTTTAAGGGCGCAGAACCGGGTATGCACAGATCTTCTTCGACACGCTCTCCAATTCACCGCAGTATTGTATTGTCATGAAATTCGCCTAGGTGAAATATATTCGTCGTGCTATTATTTGAGAATTTGCTGGATCCGGTCAGGCGGATCAGGGAGCTTTGCCAATCTGGCTGGCCGGGGATGAAGGAAGGGGACTTGCCGAAAAGAGCGAGTTGTTGTCAAACGGGTTGTCAAGTGTCTGCGGGCGTATTTTGGCAAT
>WARP01001738.1_pt1 | contig 21770 bp, 19 predicted proteins | sample 4769151 | NCBI WGS metagenome assembly WARP01 (sample SAMN08893023, study PRJNA449175) | gut metagenome | isolation source: rumen sample fed with dry roughage | host: cow | place: India: Nagpur | collected 2016
TTATGCGGCGCCTGAAAGAAATCGACAATCCATTCAGCAGTAATATCCCCAACATCCGGGGTTTTCTTCAAGGCTTCAATATCGGCATTTTGCAGTGCTTCAAAAGTCTGGAAAGTATTGGCTAGCATACGTGCAGTGGTTTCTCCCACGCCGCGGATTCCCAAAGCATAAATGAAGGAAGCCAGTGTGGTTTTCTTGCTGTTTTCAATGGCATCAAACAGGTTTTGTACCGATTTTTCACCCATTTTATCAATGTTTAAGAGCTGCTCACGATGTTCGTGCAAGCAGTAAATATCCGCCACATTTTTGAGCAGGTCGAGATGGAGTAAACATTCCACCCAGCGATCGCCTAGACCTTCAATATCCATGGCCTTACGCGAAACAAAGTGGCGAATGGCTTCAATTCGCTGGGCTGCGCAGTACAAACCGCCAGAACAGCGTGCCAATGCCTCGCCTTCAGGCATCACCACCGGCGAATCACAAACAGGACAATTTTCCGGTAAATGAACCTCTACTGCCTCATCCGGGCGGAATTCCGGCCAGACTTTTTCCACTTTCGGAATCACGTCACCGCTACGGTATACGCTGACGGTATCGCCAATTCGGACATCCAAACGGTGGATTTCGCCAATATTATGCAGGGTGACATTGGACACTGTGACCCCACCGACAGCGACAGGGTTTAAACGTGCAACCGGGGTTAAAGTTCCGGTACGCCCCACTTGCCAGTCAATATTTTCTACCGTGGTTAAAGCCGCTACCGCCGGGAACTTATAGGCGGTTGCCCAACGGGGTTCCCGGCTTAAAAATCCGAGCTGTCTTTGCTGTTTTAAATCATCGACCTTGATGACCAGACCATCAATTTCAACACTTAAATCGGCACGTTCTGCATTGATTTTTTCATAGGCTTTTTGTACATCCTGAATCGTGTCACAAATAAAATGACTTTCCCCGATGGTAAAACCAAACTGGGTGAGCCACTCCAGACTGGCATACATGGTGGTCTGGCCATGATGAGGTTCGCACTGTGCTATACCATAAGCATAAAAGGCCAGTGGACGTGAGGCTGCAACATTTGGATCGAGCTGGCGCAGACTGCCTGCCGCTGCATTACGCGGGTTGGCAAAGGTCTTTTCACCTTTGGCTTCATTTTCGGCATTCAGCTTTTCAAAACCTGCTTTAGGAATCAGCACTTCACCACGCACTTCAAGCAGTGTCGGTACCTGAGCCTGTGCAGAGCTTAGCACTTTCGGCAGGTTACGGATGGTTTTGACATTATGAGTAATGTCTTCACCGGTTTCACCATCGCCACGAGTGACGCCACGAACCAGCACACCATTTTCATACCACAGGGAAATGGCCAGGCCATCGAACTTTAATTCGACATCGTATTGGATCTTCTGATTGGGTAAACGTTCTTCAATACGGCGGGCAAAGGCAAACAGTTCTTCCTGGTTAAAGACATTACCCAATGACAGCATCGGTACGGCATGGGTCACGCTGGCAAATTTAGTAAGCGCTTTGCCACCCACTTTATTGGTCGGAGTATCCGCCTGTACATATTCGGGATATTGTTCTTCTAAAACCTTGAGCTGATGAAAGAGCTGATCATATTCACTATCTTCAATGCTGGGTTGATCCATTACATAATAGGCATGGTTATGCTTGGCTAAAATTTGAATCAATTGACGCATTTGCGCTTTGATAGTTGAATCTTCGGTCATATCTACCCCATAAAAAAGGGCGGTCTATTTCCGCCCTTCATAACTATTTGATCTACCCGCTATTATAGAAATCGAGTCCATCAGTTTCAAACTAAACTTCTGTACTTTGACCTGCACGGTAATCAATCGCGAAATGACGCCATTGTTCACGTAATTGCGGCGTAAATTCCTGATTGTTCTGGTCATACACGGTGCCGTCAATTTCACGGGCAATCAGACGCGAAATGCTGTCCATAGTATCAAAGGCATTCTGTACATCACTGTGTGGCAATGCCAGGAAGAAAGCCAAGCCTTTCACCTGTTCAGTCGACAAGGTTTCCAGATCAAAACCGGCTGCACCTTCGTCAGTAATCTGCAACACAGAAAAAAGTAACTTGCTGCCGTCTTCAGTATAACGATGGAAACAGGCCATTTCACCAAAACGCAGGCCATATTTAAGCAAGACTTTTAAAGTTTTTTCCCCGGAAAGCACCCGGCGTTCTGGATAAATATTCAAGGCAATAAATTCGGCTGCAGTCGATAAGGCACTGGCTTCATCCACGCGTTGCTGTTCATGCAAGTGCTCATCCAGAATGCTGCTTTCATCTTCAAAGTCTGAAATTTCGGCTTTTTCAATGCTGCTGTTCAGGTTAAATTCATCTGCTTTTTTATCTTCACCTTGTTGAGCCTGCTCTGAGCTGGCTTCAGATTTTACTTCTTCTACAGCGGTAGCATCTGCTTTCAACTCCGCCTGAGCGGGTGCTGCTGCCTGTTCAACCTGAGCGGTTTCAACCTTTTCTGCTTGCGCTTCTGCCTGCTGAGCTGCCGGAAGCTGTTCAGCCGCCGTTTCAGTTAAAGTGGGTTCAACACGTTCGGCTTCTTTTGCACTTTGTAGTTGATCACGCACATGACGAGGAATGACCGGTTGCTGGCTGTCAGAATTGACATGAAGTTCCGAATCTAGTGACGGTGCTGCATCCCCAGGTTTTTTAAACAATAATCTTAAACCGAATAGCATAATGATGATGGCGATAACTATGCCAACAATCGTAGTGACTTCCATACTATGACTCCGCAACTAAACCGTATTCTTTTGCCTGTTCCAAATCGACAGTGACTAATTTTGAGGTGCCCGGTTCTGGCATGGTAACACCTAACAAATCGGTTGCCATCGTCATTGCAACTTTATTATGGGTAATGTAAATGAATTGCACCTGTTCAGAAAGTTCTTTTACCAGGTTACAAAACCGTCCCACATTGGCATCGTCCAAAGGTGCATCGACCTCATCCAGTACACAGAACGGTGCCGGATTTAAACGGAAGATGGCAAACACCAATGCCAATGCTGTTAATGCTTTTTCACCACCAGAGAGTAAGGCCAGAGAACTGTTCCGTTTACCCGGTGGACGCGCCATTAGTTTTACACCCGATTGCCAGTCGTCTTCAAGGCTTAAACTGGCTTCACCGCCATTAAATACTTTCGGGAACAGGTCTTGCAGTTCATGATTGACCTGATCAAAGGTGGTCATAAACAACTTGCGGGTTTCCTGATCAATACTTTTCATGGCGCCCTGTAACTGATCGACTGTTTTTTCCAGGTCTTCAATCTGATGACTCAGTTCTTCAAAGCGACTGGAGACTTCCTCATATTCTTCAGAAGCCGCCAGATTGACCGCACCCAGTTTTTCAAACTGCTGCTGTGCTCTTTCCAGGGTTTGTTGATGGCTGGCAATATCAATACTCAGCCCTGTGAGCATTTCACTATTCATCTCTTTTAACTGTTCAGAATAGTGCTGCCAGTCAGACTTGGCTGCTTGCCAGGCCAGTCGCTTCTCTTCTAACTGGCCACGCAATTTCTCGTCTTGCTGCTGGTGCTGATGACGCTGTTCGGTCAGGTGCTGCTGTTTTTCTTGAACACTGTTCAGTTCAGCCTGCCATTCATTCCAGGTCTTTTGCAACTTCTCGGTAATGTGCGCCTGCTCACTGAATTGAGATTGCAGCGCAGGGAGTTCCAGCTGCACCGGATCAACAAACTTTTTCGCCTGCTCCATTTGCGCAATAATCTGCTGATACTGTGCTTTTGAGAATAAAGCATCTTTTTCCAGTAATTCAATTTGCTGCCGGGTTTGCGTGGCCTGACGACGTAGCAGCTCCAATTCCTGTTGTGCTTGCTGCCAGGTATGCTGGGTATTTTCCAGCTGTTCAGTCAGTTCCTCAACTTGAAACTGCAGAGTTTTATAATTCGGTAAAGCCTGTTCCAATTTCAGGTTTAAGGCATGCAGATCAATTTCCAGATCATCTTTCTGCATGGCATCTTCTTCCAGCTGCTCATCCAGCTGTTGCAGCTGACTGGCCAATTGCTGTTTCTGAAGCGAAAAAGCCTGAGCCGTACTTTGTACTTTGGCAATGTTGACATCCAGCTGCTGCAACGCTTTTTGCTGTAGCTTTAACTGGTCTTGCTGATCTTGAATGTTTTTTTGCAACATTTGAATCTGTTTTACCAGTTCCGGCAACAGCTGTTCCGCCGTTTCAAGCTGTAGCCACTGCTGTGCCAATGCTGTTTCAATTTCTTCCAAACGGATACGGTGACTCAGTGCCCCTTGTCCTGCCTGACTGGCTTCATCATAAAACAGACCGATCACCCAATCTTGAGCCACCTGATAACCATCCAGCGTCAAGATAGACTGACCAATACCCAATTGAGACTGTAAAGCCAAAGCCTGATGAAGATTGTCTGCAACGGCCACCTGCTGCCAGATGGAATGCTGCGGTGATTCAATCCATTCGGCCAGACATGGCAAACTGGCCAGCTGAATCTGCCCTTTTGCCACCTGAACTTTCAGCTGACGGGCAATACTTTCCGTGAAATCAGTATTCGCATCTAATACTTGTGCAGAGAGCCATTTCGCCAGGAATTTTTCAATCAGATGAGCATGGTCTTTGGCCTGATCGTTTAGCTTCAACACCTGCATCAACTGCACGGCATCGTTCTGGACTTTAGGACTGTTCTTGATTAGCAACTGATGAAGATTTTTCTGTTCGGATTGCAACACCTGAATCGCAGACTTTAAGGTCGCAACATCATTTTTCTGCTGCGCATATTGTGCTTGCACTGACTCTAATGTGTGTTTCTGCGTTTGAATGGCTTGTTCCAGCTGTTCAATCTGCTGAGACAGTTGAACTTTTTCACTTTCCAGCTGCTCAATATCCTCCAGCTGGTGCTGATTTTGAATCTGTGTGGCCTGTTGTTGCAAGGTCTGTTTTTGCTGTTCGATCCGGGCAATATTTTTCGCCAACTGCTCACTTTGCGCCAGCATCTGCATTTTTTGCTGCTGCTGTTTTTCAACCTGAGCTTTGACCAGTTCAAATTGCTGTTGTACCTGTTGCTGTTGTGCTTTCAAATCGCTCAGACTTTGACTCTGGTCCTGTCCCTGGCTTTCTTGCTGCTGTAATTGTTCAGTCTGCTGTTCATGCTGGACTTGCAAAGTTTCAATTTGCAATTCAATCAGTTGCAGCCGTTCTTTGGTCTGTAGTTTTTGCTGTTCCAGCTGAGTTAAAGTCAAACTATTTTGCTGGAACAAGGACTGCTTCTGTTCCAGCGTCATTTTCAGTTCAGCCAGTTTTTTCTCGGCCTGTTGCCATTCATTTTGCAGTGGCGTGGACTGCTGAATCAGGCGCTGAAATAATTCACTGGTTGCAGTCAGGTCATGTTCCAGTGTGGTGAGTTCGGAACGCACCAGCTTGAAGGTTTCGCCCAGCTCATTCATCTGCACAGTATATTCTTGCTGTAAGCGGCTGCTTTGCTCACATTGAAATGACAGCACTTCCACTTTTATGGTGCGAATCCGGGTTTCCAGTTCTTTATATTGAATGGCGGTTTCGGATTGACGTTTCAGGGTTTTCAGCTGGGATTTCAGTTCCGCGGCAATATCTTCAAGGCGGGATAAATTTTGCGTGGTGTGATCCAGATGCAATAGGGTTTCACGACGGCGTGCCTGATAACGCGAAACACCGGCAGCTTCTTCAATAAACACCCGCATTTCTTCCGGTTTAGCATCGACCAGACGGTTAATCATGCCCTGTTCAATAATCGCGTAAGAGCGCGGACCCAAACCGGTTCCCAAGAAAATGTCGGTGATGTCACGACGACGGCATTTGGTGCCATTTAAAAAATATTCGGACTTGCCATCACGGTTGACCTGACGACGCACCGCCAGCTCATTATAGGCATTATAAGCACCACCGAGCTTGCCATAGGTATTGTCAAAACGCAGTTCGACACTGGCTACGCCAACCGGTTTACGTTTCGCGGTACCGGTAAAAATCACATCCTGCATGCTGCCGCCACGCAGCTGGCGTGCACTGGATTCCCCCATCACCCAGCGTATGGCATCAATCACATTGGATTTGCCACAACCGTTAGGCCCAACCACAGCGGTACGATTGGCCTTGAAATGTAAAGTTGTACTATCGGCAAAAGATTTAAAGCCGGAAAGTTTTAAGCTGCTTAAACGCATAATGTCCTGATCAACGTCGTGAACGTCTTGCCCATGCAAGTTCGATTTGTTTCATCCGTGTTAGCGATTCCAACACAAGGTTACGCAAGTGTCGACAAAAATCATCCATAAATAAAGTAGCTTGTTGTGATTTTCGGATCAAAACTGCATCAGTCACCAGCTTAAACAATTCAAATGATTCCTGCAGTTCGCGATGCGAGATATTTAAGGTTAAAAAATAACTACGGCGCAGTGACGGTAACAGTTCCTGATAGACTTTCATTAAATAAGGATTGCCGACCATTTCATGCTGGCGAGACAAGCCCTGAAAGATTAGATCATAAAATTTTTCAGTATGACCGTGACGGGTTTCTTCCTGCAATTGTTGCAATAATGCCTGAATGCTTTCGGCTTCATGCGGACGCCAGGTTTCGGCCATACGTTGCACGATTTGCCCACACAGCAATGCACACATTTCAAACAGGGCACGTACCTGCTGGGCAGACATTTCCGAGACAATCGCCCCACGACGGGGATAAATTTCGATTAATTGGGTACGCTCCAGCAGCAGTAAGGCTTCACGCACCGAACCACGACTGACATCCAGTTCAGAGGAAATGCGCAATTCTTGAATGCGTTCCCCCTCTACCAGTTCACCGCGAATGATTTGCTCACTAATATGCCTGGCAATCTGCTCGGACAAACTGTCCTTTTCTTGTTCTTGCATACTGTTCCTATCTTGTTTTTATAAGATGCAATCAAAAAAATTGGATAAACCCTGTGGATAAATCCTGATTGTTACGTGCTTTTTTACTTGATTTTAATTGCAAAAAATATGACATTGTCAGACAATTTTCAAGTCGATAAAGCCAATATCAGTTTGTGATCAGTAGATGAGATAAAACTGTCTATTTCCGTCAAATATTCTGCTCTAGACTCACTTCAACCTAAGTGATTCATTTAAATTATAAAATAAAACTTATTCTTAGTTCAGCACATCCTTAGAAAAATAACAGGATAAGTGATCTCAAGGTGCGTATGCAAAAACTATAGCACACCTTTTCATCTCTTTTATATGGTTTTTAAATTAAAAAAAGGCTGAAAAACCTTGATAAATAAAATACGAACCGACAGTTGCTAACAGGCAGGCAAAACATCTTTTCAGCATGGCTGGCGATAGTTTATGCGCTACTTTTGCACCTAATTTAGCCGTCATAAAACTCATGACACTAATACCAATAAAGGCATAGATATGCACATAGCCAATACTATGCGGTATTTCAGTTTCGGTATTGGAACCAAACCACATAAAGCCTAACGCACCAGCAATAGCAATCGGCAAGCCGCCTGCAGCCGAGGTGGCTACCGCTTTCTGGATCACTACGCCATGACGGCTTAAATACGGTACGGTCAAGCTGCCACCACCAATACCGAATATGGCAGAGGCGATTCCGATTCCACCGCCAGCTAGAATCTGCATGGCTCTGGAAGGTAAATGATGATTCGGGTCCACCGCTTTGCTTGCACCATTAAACATGGTATATGCCACCCAAAGGGCAAAAAAGCCGATCAATAATTGCAAGCCCTGACCCGACATATAGTCCGCAATACCGGCTCCTAAAAATGCCCCTAAAGCCAGTCCCGGCGCTAAATTACGAAATACATCCCACATCACCGCGCCTCTTTTATGGTGCGCTGTGACCGAGCTGATGGAAGTGACAATAATGGTCGCTAAAGATGTACCCACAGCCAGATGCATAATCACCGATGGATCATAATGTAATTGGGTAAATACAATATAAAGAATAGGAACAATAATCAGGCCGCCACCAACACCAAACAGTCCAGCAGCAAAGCCCGCCATTGCACCAATCAATAAATATATGATTAACTCCATTATTCACATTCCACGGTTACTTAGATTTAAATGGATTTAGAGACCCGACAGCTGCAAAAAATCCTCGATGATGCCCATCAGCTTCCTGAAGTTTTGCTACTCAAACCTGTCACCACGTCGACCAATGACGATGTACGTGAAATTGCACTGAAAGGCGTGCACAGTGTTCTGGTTTGCAGTTCCAAACAGACTCAAGGTCGTGGACAGCGTCAACGACAGTGGGTATCGCCTGAAGGCAACATCTATTTAAGCACATTGCTGAATACGCGAACAGCCATTGATGGCCGGCTGGCGCTTGAAATCGCACTGAATATTTTACAAATGCCGAGTTTGCAAAATTTATATTTGCAAGTGAAATGGCCGAATGACCTGTATAGTCGACAAGGTAAATGGGGCGGCATTCTGGTTGAACCGATTTCCCCTCATCAGGTCATTGTCGGTGTCGGGATTAATCTCGAACCTGTACCTCAAGCACAGATTGACCAGCATGCGACGTCATTGCATGAGTTAGGATTACAGGATACTTCCCGTATTCAGCTGATTGCTGAACTGTATATAGCGATTCAGCAAGCCAGTGCATGGTTTGATCATGACTGCTATAACCTGGCGGCACGTTTTAATCATTATGCGGCTTTTATAAACCAGGCTGTTGAATTTGAAGACCATTCGGGAGTATGTTCAGGTATCTTCCAAGGCATTCAGGATGATGGTTCGGTCAACATTGACACCCCTGACGGCTTAAAACAGTTTTATCAAGGGCGTTTACGCCGCCTGAGTACCTCTCTTTAGAGAAATGCAATGAAGAATTTATGGCTGGATATCGGCAATACCCGACTCAAATACTGGATTACTGAAAATCATCAGGTAATTGAACATGGTGCAGAACTGCATCTGCAATCCCCTGCCGAACTGCTCCTCGGTTTAATCCAGCATTTTAAAAGTCTGGATCTGCAACAAGCCGGGGTGTCTTCGGTTCAGGACAAAAAGAACAATGAACGCATCCAAAAAATTCTCAAGTTTTTAAATGTTCCGGTGACTTTTGCCAAAGTTCATGCCGAATATGCCGGCTTACGCTGTGCCTATGAAGATACCAGCAAGTTCGGGATTGACCGCTGGCTGCAAATGCTGGCTGTCGTGAACAATCCGGAGCAAAAATATTGTGTGATCAGTTGTGGAACTGCACTGACCATTGACCTCACCGATGGCTTGCAACACTTGGGCGGTTATATCCTGCCGAACCTGTATTTGCAGCGTGATTCCCTGATTCAAAATACCAAAGGCATCAAGATTCCCGATGCCATATTTGATGAGCTTAGCCCAGGTCGCAATACCATCGATGCCGTTCACCATGGCATTCTGCTCAGTCTGGTCAGCACCATTGAAAAGGTCCTGGAAAAATACCCAAGCCAACTGATTTTAACCGGTGGTGATGCACCACTATTTGCTAAATATTTGACAGCTTATCAGCCTGTTATTGAGCATGATCTGTTGCTGAAAGGGCTGCAAAATTATATTTATTCCTTGGCTGACGCCTGATTTTAACGAATAGGATTTAGCGAATCAGATAAGGTTGTATCGTCTGCCAGACTTCCGGCAGTTCGGTGCAGCCTTTTATAAAAATGAATGGCTGAATGTGTGCATCCGGCAATTTACCTCATTACTTGCATAAAGATTGCAATAGATTCCCACCAGATTAATGCAGCAGCAAAGGTTTTAGCACATCCCAGACCTGGTTAAATTCATCAAAACCATCACTGCGCATAAAATGCCCGGCATGGTTCACCTCCTGCATCTGGGCATTAATGTAATGACCTAGCAGTACAGCTTTGGGCGGTGACACATAAGGATCATTACAGGAAAACAGTAAAAATCGGGTCGCAATCTGTTTTTGCAAAATAGCCATGTCTAATTTTGCCTGCCGAATAAAACCCTCCAATTCGGGTAATGCAGTGAGTTTATCCTTAAAGCCAGCCACCAGTATCAGCCCTTTAATTGAAGTCTGACTGAGTGCCTGAGTCAAAAAATGCAGACTGGCAAGACAACCTAAACCATGCGCGACAATAATGCTTTCTGAATCTAAATGGGGTATTTGCAGCTGTATTGCTGTTTGCCAGCTTTGAAAATTTGGTGCGTTCGAATCGGGTAAGATTAGTCGCCTTGCCAGATGGCCTGAATGCTGAATTTGCTGGCTAAGCCAGGGAAACCAGTGATCATTAGGAGAAGCTTGATCACCATGCACAATATAAACTTGCTTTTGTAATTGTGACATATCTGTTCTTCTTATTATAAATTGTAGAATGAGTCATATTTCAATTATAATATGCCGATGAGAATCAAAAAATCCAGCCTGTTCATCACAAAATAAACCGGATTGTTTCAAAGTGTTTTTAGGATAGGAAAAAAGGCAATAAAAAAGGCGCATTACGCGCCTTCTTGGGATTGATCAGTAAAGCTCAATCTTATTTATCTTTATTGCCGAATAGCGGGCCCATACCACCGCCACCGAATTGCTTTTGCATATTGCCCAATGAACGCATCATTTTTGCCATACCTGACGGATTGGCAAATTTCTTCATCATTTTCGCCATTTGCGCGTGTTGCTTGATGAGTTTATTCACTTCAGCAACATCCATACCGCAACCTGCTGCAATACGTTTTTTACGACTTGGGTTCATGAGGTCCGGGTTACGACGCTCTTTAATGGTCATCGACTGGATAATCGCTTCCATCTTTTTCACTTGCTTTTCGGGGTTCGCCTGCGCAATCGCATCCTGAATACCCGAGTTGCTCATGCCTGGAAGTTTATCTAGGAAGCCCATCATGCCGCCCATTTTATTCATTTGCTCAAATTGCATCAGCATATCTTCAAAGTTGAAGCTGCCGCCTTTTTGCAATTTTTTCGCCATTTTTTCGGCTTTTTCTTTGTCGATCTTGCGTTCAACTTCTTCGACCAAAGAAAGCACATCACCCATACCCAAGATACGCTGAGCGATACGCTCAGGATGGAATGGCTCAAGTGCATCGAGCTTTTCGCCCATACCCAGGAATTTAATTGGCTTGCCGGTAATTGCACGAACTGAAAGCGCCGCACCACCGCGTGCATCACCATCAGTTTTCGTGAGGATCACACCGGTTAATGGAAGCGCATCATTAAAGGCTTTGGCTGTATTCGCCGCATCCTGACCGGTCATGGCATCGACCACGAACAGGGTTTCAGTCGGCTTGATGGCAGCATGAAGCTCTTTAATTTCGTCCATCATTTCGTCATCGACGTGTAGACGACCTGCGGTATCGACAATCAGCACATCAGCAAACTGGATTTTCGCTTGTTCAATGGCACGGTTGGCAATATCAATTGGTTTTTCATTGGCATTCGATTCAAAGAAAATCGCGCCAACTTCACCCGCTACAGTTTGCAGCTGTTTGATTGCCGCTGGACGATAAACGTCGGCAGAAACCATGGCCACTTTTTTCTTTTGACGCTCTTGCAGGAAACGTGCAAGTTTTGCCGCAGTCGTGGTTTTACCCGCACCTTGCAAACCTGCAAGCAGTACAACCACAGGGGGTTTGGCTGCGAGGTCAAGGCTTTCATTGGCCTCACCCATCATTTTGGTCAGTTCGTCATGTACAATTTTGACGAACGCCTGGCCCGGTGATAACTGAGTCATCACTTCTTGGCCCAATGCCTCTTCCTTAACTTTCGCGATGAACTCACGAGTTACAGGTAACGCCACATCGGCTTCAAGAAGTGCCATACGCACTTCACGTAACGTATCTTTAATATTGTCTTCGGTTAGCTGCCCTGAGCCAGTAACATTTCTTAAACTCTGCGTGAGTCGTTCTGTTAAGGTATCAAACATTGCAAATTCCGCTTAAAATAGCCGTGAGCAAAAAATTGTTTCTTAAAATAGAAAATTTATGCATAGAATGCTATAGGATACTGTAGTTCGCATCGAATTTATATAAATGAATATTCATCATCCTGAAAAAGGTTTGACATGATTAGCCTGCCCTTGGTTTACACGATCTTAGCATTAATCGCTTATACCTCATCTTTCTGGTATCTGTTTATCCACTTAATGTCAAAACGTGATCCAAACCATTGGCTTATTGGGCTGGTACTGGGTTTAGGGGTAATGTTGCATGGGGCTGTGCTGTATAGCGATATGCTCACCCCTTTAGGCATCAATTATGATGTTTTTGTACTGATGTCATTTACCTCTGGTCTGATGCTGCTGCTCAGCCTGCTGTTTAGTACATTTCGTCCCATTTTGGCACTGAATTTACTGGGTATCCCTGTTGCTGCAATCGGTCTCATTTTAGGTTTTACCTTAAGCAAGACCAATCAGGTGATTGAACAGCATTCTCTGGGCCTAGACATTCATATTATTTTGTCTTTATCCGCCTATGCTGTTCTGTTGATGGCCACCATTCAAGCCGTGATTTTGTGGTTTCAAGACCGTGAATTAAAGAATAAGACCAAAAGACTGTGGGTTAATTTACTGCCTTCATTTCAGGCTATGGAATCATTATTATTTGATTTAATCATTACCGGTTTTATCCTGCTGACTTTAGCGCTTGGTTTTGGTTTCTTTACCATTGAAAATTTCTTTGCCCAGCACTTAGCCCATAAAACGGCGTTTAGTATTATTTCCTGGTTTGTTTATGGCTTCCTGCTGATTGGCCATTATAAATTTGGCTGGCGCGGTCAAAAAGCCATTCGCTTTACCTTGATTGGTTTTATGCTATTGGCGATTGGTTTTATTGGTTCCAAGTTTGTACTGGAAATGATTTTGGGTAAGTAAGACCCTTTTATTCAGTGTGTCTAATTAAAAATGTGGAACATGATAAATCATTAAAAAGGCCCAACCCTTATGGTTTGGACCTTTTTTTATACGATATATCATTGATTAAAAATAATAAATTGATATTTTCATATAACTTGTATATGTTAATTTTAGAAAATCTTAATCATCGCTCAAATAAATTATTAATATTTTTCTTCAGAGTACTAGCAATATTAGGATCAAATCCATCTACTAAAAATCTACTCATTAACCCTTCTATTAAAGTATAAATTAGCTCGGATAAATCTTGATGATTCGCTAATAAGCAATTTTGCGATACTAAATCTTTTATCCACTGCTTATGCTTTTTAGAAACGGAAATTATATCTTTTTCATTTTGACCCGACTCAGCTACAGCTCTCACGAATAAGCACCCTTTGAAAGATTCTTGTTGAAACCATTCCATATGCCAATCAAAAATTTTATTAATTGCACAAATACCTTCTGCCGTTCCAATGTATTTGAATAAGCTCTCTTTAAATTTTTCATCACGAGCTCTAAGAACCGACTGAACCAACTGATTTTTATTTTTGTAGTAAGTGTACATAGTGGTTTTAGAACAACCAGATTCATCTCGAATTAGATCTACCCCGACGCCAACAAAGCTATTTTGATTAAATAGTCTTTCTGCTGTATCTAAAATTTTTAATGCTGATTTTGACATTTGTCACACCCCAAAAATAGTACAGATCTGTACTATTTTTTATTTTATCTATATTATGATTTGAAAACAATATTTTGAAAGAGGGAGATAGACATGTTTTCGATTTTTGAAGGAAAGGAAAAATTAGCTGCATTTCCCAAAAGGCATGAAGTTCTTAGAAGTTTATTTGGAGGAACGATCAGCATCTTTCTTCTACTTTTGCTTACTAAATTAACAGGTAATCTCTACATCATGGCTCCTTTTGGCGCTACTTGTGTAATTCTGTATGCTGTTTCACAGTCACCATTGGCACAACCTAGAAATGTTATATTTGGTCATTTCATTTCAGCTTTTATCGGCCTATTTTTCCTTAAGTTTTTCCCTGATTCTATTTTGACTATAGCTTTATCTGTAGGCTGTGCAATTGCCTTAATGCAAGTTTTTAAATGTGTACATCCCCCAGCGGGAGCTAATCCATTAGTGATACTTTTAACAGCAAATTCTATCCACTATGAATGGAGTTTCTTGGTTTTTCCTGTGTTATTAGGATCTATAGCTTTAATTTTGGTTGCTACTGTTATAAATAATATTAAAACTAATAATAAGTGGCCTCTATATGGCTTAGGTTTAATCAGAACCAAGTAATAAATTGACTGAAGGTTAAATCTATTTAACAGAGTGGCACTTATACGAAATGCAAATGTAAGAAACCATTTAAAGTATGTGTATTCTTACTAATTAAAATGTCTAGTCTATGATATACATCAACATCATGGATTGAATATGCATTTGAGATGCTGATCACTATGTCTAACAAAGAGATTTAAATCCTGTTTTTGACTCTTGCAGTTTAAAACAGGACATTTCTACAGAGGTGGTCCCACATGTTTGAACAACTAAAAGCGTATTTATAAGTGATATTCCGCTCTAGTTAAGCCACCTTGTTTTGTTGGGGTAGCTGATCATAGTAAAACTCATTTGGTGTCATTTTGTCTAGACTCGAATGAGGTCGTTTCAGATTATAAAACTCAAAATATGCACTCAATTGCTTTTTCGCATCTGTGACACTGCTATAAGCTTTGAGATACACCTCTTCATATTTAACGCTCCGCCATAATCGTTCAACCATCACATTATCTACCCATCGACCTTTACCATCCATACTGATTTGAATGCCATTTGATTTTAATACATCAATAAATGCATCACTGGTGAACTGACTGCCTTGGTCTGTATTCAATATTTCAGGTGATCCATATTTTTCAATCGCTTCATTTAAAGCCGAAATACAAAAATCCACCTCCATACTAATCGATACCCTATGCGCAAGTACCTTGCGGCTATGCCAATCAATCACAGCACATAAATAAACAAAGCCTTTTGCCATAGGGATATACGTTATATCCGTAGACCATACTTGATTACTGCGCTGAATAGCCAATCCTTTGAGCAGATATGGATATTTACGGTGAGCTTGATTAGCCTGGCTTAAATTTGGTTTGCAATATAACCCCTGAATACCCATTTTCTTCATTAAAGTACGTGTATGACGTCGTCCTATATGATGCCCTTGACGATTCAACAAATCACGCATCATACGACTGCCTGCAAAAGGATATTGCATATGTAATTCATCAATACATCGCATCAGCTTCAGATCTGATGAGCTAACAGGTTTTGGGCGATAATAATAACAACCACGAGAGACTTTCAGTAACTTAGCTTGTTTAGATACTGAAATCTGAAGTGAGTGATCGATTAACTTTTGTGGTTGAAGCGGCCCAGTTTCTTCAACACACCTTCTAAAAAATCAATTTCTAATGCCTGCTCACCGATTTTTGCATGTAACTTTTTAAGATCAATGGGAGGTTCTGATGGAGCTTTTGATTGATCGAAAGCTTGTGAGGAAGCTGAGATCAATTGATTTTTCCAGTCAATAATTTGGTTTTGATGAACATCAAACTCAGAACTCAATTCAGCAAGTGTTTTTTCTGCTTTGATCGCAGCAAGTGCTACCTTAGCCTTAAAGTCGTTTGAATGATTTCTTCTTGGTCTACGTGCCATAAAATACTCCATATATTGATGTTTATAACATCATTTGAGGAGCAGAGTATCACTTATAAGTGTTGTTCAAATTTCCTGATCCACCTCTCTACTTAGGAATAACGATACGAAATATAAGGGTTAAGACCTATCTCACACTACAATATTTCAAAGCCTTTTACCTAGACAACCTAGATAAAAAAACGTATAACACCGTTTTTCAAATTTAACGGGCAAACCTCACTGTGAAACTCATCCTTGCACCCATGGAAGGCTTAACAGACCCCATTATGCGTGATGTACTCACGTCTGTGGGCAGCTTTGACTGGTGTGTAACCGAGTTCATTCGTGTCACCGATTCAGTGCTTCCCGATCATGTCTATCATAATTACTGCCCGGAACTCCTCAATGAAGGTAAAACCGCTGCGGGTACACCTGTGCATGTACAATTTTTGGGAAATAATCCTGAAATGCTGGCAGCCAATGCCTTTCGTGCCGTGGAGCTAGGTGCTCCTGTGATTGATATGAATTTCGGTTGCCCTGCAAAAACGGTTAATCGTCACCGTGGCGGTTCAGTGCTGCTGGATGAACCCGACGTGGTACATCTGCTTGTCAAGGCTGTGCGTGATGCAGTACCTAAACATATTCCGGTTTCTGCCAAAATGCGCTTAGGCTATATGGACAGAAAATTTACCCTGGAAAATGCTCATGCCATTGAGGATGCTGGTGCTGCCTGGGTCACAGTGCATGCACGTACCAAGGCGGAAGGCTATACCCCTCCTGCATTTTGGGATCAGTTGCAACCGATTCGTGAAGCCTTAAACATCAATGTCATTGCCAATGGTGAAATTTGGACCAATGCAGATGCCAAACAATGCCAACTTGAATCTGGCTGTGACGATTTGATGATTGGCCGGGCTGCTGTAACCACACCGGATATCACCCAATGTATCCGTCAGAATACTGACGAAGCCTTGATCACCTGGAATGAATTATTGGCTTTGCAAATTCGTTTCCTGAATGGTCCCTATAAAAAAGAAGTGAATATGGTGGGACGCTATAAACAGTGGCTCGGCATGATGTCCAAACATTATCCAGAAGCCAAAATGCTGTGGGATGAAGTAAAACGCATCAAGCAACTGAATGAAATTATTGAAAAGTTGAATCTGCTACAGCATTAAAAATAAAAGCCTTTGCATATGCAAAGGCTTTTTAATTTAGCTGCTTTCTTTCCGCTGTTTTAAATTTTCCACATGTAGGCGATTAGTTTTCCATGATTTTTCCAAAAATTCAATTTTTTAAAATCAGCACGGCCTCATTTAATTGGATTCATTTTAATGCCTTTGCGTAGGCAATCTTTCTACTTTTGAAAGGTCAAAAGTAGACAAAAACCTTTTGTTTCCCATACACAACTTCCCTGTCGTGATGGGAAACGTATGGCATCCATGCCATACTCATAAATCCAGTACCTGCAAAATTCTATTTTTTAATTTTGACATTACAAATAATTTTCAGTCATCAAAAAATGATTTATAAAAGAAATCTAGTATTATTAACTTTGTTCAATTTTTAACAAAATCTCTTTATTTTCCAGCCCACCGGCAAAACCCACCAGTTTACCATTTGCTCCGACCACACGATGACACGGCGCAATAATGGAGATGGGGTTTTTACCATTGGCTGCACCCACAGCACGAACCGCTTTGACATTGCCAATTTGCTCGGCAATATCGCGATAACTACGGGTCTCTCCAAAGGGAATGGTCAGCAAAGCTTGCCAGACTTTCTTCTGAAATTCAGTACCTTCAAAATCTAGAGGCAAATCAAACTGCTGCCGTTTTCCCGCGAAATATTCTGTTAACTGCTTTTGGGTTTCCAATAAAATTGGATGATGAACCTGTTCAATCAGTTCGGCTAAACGCACCCGTTTAGGATTTTCATTTTCCCAAAGTACCGCCACCAAAGCTGTGTCATTGGCCACCAGTTTTAAAGTACCGACAGGAGAAGTCATTTCCATAAATGCCAGTTTCATCATCTTCTCCTGTAATAAAAGCATTGCTTAGGATTTTATGATGATGACAGTTTCATCAGCACTAATCCAGAAATAATCAGTACCGCAGCGAGCATCCGCATCGCCGATGCAGGCTCACCCAAAATAAACACCCCGACCAGAAAAGAACCCACTGCACCAATTCCGGTCCAGATGGTATAGGCTGTACCCAGTGGCAAAGTGCGCATAGCATGGGCCAGTAAAGCAAAACTTAAAATCATGAAAACCAGGGTAATAATACTCGGTGTGAGACGGGTGAAACCTTCAGAAAGTTTCATGGCATAGGCCCAGACAATTTCAAAAAGACCGGCTAAAACCAGAATTACCCAAGCCATGACGACGATGCTCCATTAGATGCGAGTCAGGTCGTCCTGACGAATTTTCTCAGTGCAACAATCAATCTGATTGCACCAAGGGAGGTCGTTCCTCCTATAACTTATTAGATAATTATATAAATAATTGAGCTAAACAGGTGCTTGTTTTACATTTTTTGACCAATTACTCACCTTAAAAGTGCGAATAAAATCCGACTGGCCTAAACCAGTCGGATTTTCTGAATCATCACATCAAACTAAAATTTAAAACGTATCCCGGCACCATACAACCATTCCTGATCAGATGCTGATTCTGCTTGCCAATCCGTCTGTTCATGCCCCTGTTTATATCCATAGGCCACATCAATAAAAGGCATGACTTTTTTATTGATTTCATAACGCATTTCCAGGCCTAATTGTGCGCTGCTTAAACCGGTTTTTTGAGCATAGCTGGAGGCATCACTCAATATCACATTCAAATCCAGATAAGGCTTAACAATCAGCTTTTGCGTCAGTAGCACATCGCGTTCGGTTTCCAGGCTCAAAGACGTTTGATTATCCTGACCCACATATAAATAAGCATTGGTTTCAAAGAAATACGGTGCCAACCCATGTACCCCAATCACGGCATCGACCTGATCCTGATCGACTTCCCGATTCTGGTCATTGCGATAACGTAGACCGGCCTGCACATCCCAAAAATCGGTAACATTGCGACTGTATAACATTTTGACATCATATTCCGCTTGCTGTGATTCAGCATCATCGGCATGCACTTTGATAAAAACCTTGTTTTCATCTGTGCCGATACTGGTTTCCAGTTCCGATTTTAGAACCCCGTTTCCATCATTATTGCGTAACCAGCGACTTTCAACCGTGGTTTGCTGATACATCTGCCCACCATGTTCCTTGATATGCTCGGCAAATGCAGCATCGTTTGCGTTCGTATTTTCATCCTGTACAGAGGGTGTCTGTTTTGCTTCAACAGGTGTTTGAGCTGTAGTTGACACGACATGATGCTGTGAATGGTCAGCTGGCATTTCATCCTGTGGTGACGTCTGCACTTCCGCCATCAACATGGTTTGATGACTTGGTTGTGCAAAACTTGGTCCAGAGAGCAACAGGAATGAGACACTCAATGTACTCATTGCAAAGTGATTAATGATGCGCATGTGAGTCTCCTTGCTGAACTTGAGCCGGCGTAACAAGTGAAGCTAGCGTTTTATTTCCATCCACATTGGCCACCACTAGTTTACTCATCATGCCCGACGACATGTGATAGAGCAGATGACAATGAATCGCCCATTCTCCCAATTCATCAGCGGTCAGTAATGCCGTTACCGTTTTACCCGGTGGCACAATCAGGGTGTGTTTATTCGGCATATTGGCGCTACTTTGCCCATTTTCCAGCTGCATAAACATGCCATGCAGATGCATCGGATGCGCCATCATGCTGTCATTAATAAATTTCAGCCGGATACGTTCGCCATATTTCACCTGTAGCGGTTCAACTTCAGTAAATTTCTTGCCATTGATGGTCCAGATATAACGCTCCATGTTGCCGCCCAAACGCACTTCCAGCTCTCTCTCTGCCGGACGGGTATCAGGCTGTGGAGTAAGTGATTTCAAATCACTATATTGCAGTGCCTTATGCCCTGTGGGTGTAGATGCATTGGCCCAGCCATAAACTACAGGCGCCTTATTATCTGAAGATGGTTGTTCTATAAGATGCGTTGTATGGCTTTGCTCATGCTGTTGATCAGACTCAGGTTTTGCTGCTGGTGGTATAGCGTATTGTTGAGTCGCATCTTGCGAATGGTCGTGCATGGCAGCATGACTCATTTGAGTATGCTCCATGGCTTGATGATCCATTGCAGCCATATCATGTGGCATGGATGAATGATTCATTGCATCCATGTCATGTAGCATGGATGAATGATCCATTGACGAATGATCCATCACTTGATGTTTCATTGCGCTGGCACGGCTTTGATTTGTACTACTCTGACCATCATTCATCTCAGCATGGTTCGCATGATCACTGGATGCAGAACCATGCCCCATATCTTCCATCGTAAGTAATGCACGTGGACGCGGCTTAGGCATGTGAATCACATGTGTCCCTGGAGAATTTTCATTATGCAATGAACCAATCGCAAACCCGCTGCGGTCAATAGATTCAGCTTCAATCTGATAATGATTATCTTTCGTTTCAACCATCACATCATAAGTTTCTGCAGTGCCTATACGAAACTCATCGACAGGTACCGGTTGCACGGGCTGGCCATCAGCACTGATCACGGTCATCTTCAAGTCTGGAATACGCACATCATAAAAAGACATGGCTGAAGCATTGATAAAACGTAAACGGACTTTTTCATTTGGCTTGAACATGCCCGTCCAGTTTTGCTCTGGCGTTTTGCCATTGATCAGGAAAGTATAACCGGTGACATCGGACAAATCGGTTTTCAGCATGCGCATCTGATTCCACATGGAACGGTCTTGCCAAGTACTTTTTAGACCATCACGCTTAACTTGCTTCAACACGTCGGCCACAGTTTCACGCCGATTTTGATAGTATTCAGCCGACTTTTTCAGGTTCTTCTGAATCTGGTCACTGCTGGACTGATGAAAATCGGACAGCATCACCACATAATCACGATCAGCCTGTTCATGCGCTGCTAGCGGCTTTTTCCCTTTGGGATAAATCACCAATGCACCATATAAACCGTCCTGTTCCTGTCCTTTGGAATGCGCGTGATACCAGTAGGTACCGTTTTGCCGCACCTTGAAACGATAGACAAAATCCGCCTGTGGTTTAATCCCTTGAAACTGGTTAAAACCCGGCACCCCATCCATCAGTCCCGGCAGCAATAAACCATGCCAGTGAATGGAGCTATCCTTGTTTTTCAGATTGTTATGCACATGAATAACGGCATCATCGCCTTCTTCAAATTCGAGAAGGGGTGCTGGAAATTGACCATTCACGGTAATCCGTTTTAAGGGCTTTCCGGTGATATTTACGTTCTGTTCATCAATGTTGAGATGATATTCTTTGACCGCAGCAAACGACCACGACGATGACACTAAACAGACCCCAATCACGAGGCTTTGACTTAATTGTATAGACATGACTAAACCTATAATTTAAAAATAAAAAGTTTTTTAAATCACGGTCAAGCTTTTGGGGGACGTAAAATCTGCTGCCAGAAACCGCTTAAATGCTGGGCGGAATAAGTAAAATTCAGCTGTGGATGTTCTTGAATGGCTTGCACATGTACCAGAGGGTGTGCTTGAGAATCCAGCCAGAGACTGAGACTCTGACAATGCAACTGTAGGCAATCATTACAACTGAAATGTTGCTGTTGATCGCTCATGCCCTGATTACAATCCAGATCATGGGACACGTCTACCTGTTCGACAGGATGCTGCTGCATGTGCGGTTGAGTATTGACTGAATCATGGCAACCCGACATGGTCATCATGGACATTTTATCTTCATGTTGAGCCGTCAATTCACTCATCATTTGCTGATGCATCGGCTGTTCAAATGCCAAGACAGCATTGCTCCACCCAATGGCAAAAACCATCAGGAACACAAACCAAGCCTGTTTGCGTAATGAAGTGGGCACAGTATTGTCCTTAGCCGATGCACAATAAAAGATAAATCATGTTCTTTTGATTTCAGTCTACCAGCATAATCAAGATATAAGTTATACACAATTTTTAAATTTATGCTAAACAGTGTCAAGTCAGGTTGAATAATGCCAACTTAAA
>WARP01002746.1_pt1 | contig 21740 bp, 16 predicted proteins | sample 4769151 | NCBI WGS metagenome assembly WARP01 (sample SAMN08893023, study PRJNA449175) | gut metagenome | isolation source: rumen sample fed with dry roughage | host: cow | place: India: Nagpur | collected 2016
ATCCGAGGGATGGGGCCCGGCAAGGAGGCAGCAAGGCGCACAGCCTCTGCAGGTTGTTAATTTATCCGAGGGATGTCGGTTTAGAAATGTAAGTAAAAAGTACGGAATTGTAAGTGTTTTTTAAGAATATTTAAAGGATTCATGTGCCGGGGTTTAAAATTTTTAGTTTTTTCATGGCTATTTGATTATTTAATTATACATTTACGCTGCTGATTCTTTAGCTATACCTGGATTTTTTGAGATTCGTGAGGCAAAAGGGTGTGTAAAGTTTCAGTATGATATAAATGTTGGGATGGAGGTGATAAATTTTAAGAATGTAACCATTATTTAATAATATCGTTAACCTAAAAACTAAAATTTATGTATGTAACTCACAAATTAACCGGATGGTGTATTCGATTTACACTTTCGGTATTTGCCTTTGTTTTGATGGCGGCATCTTTGCCAGCCCAAAACATCAGGGTTTCCGGAAAGGTTATTGACAGGACAGGTTTACCTGCCATCGGCGTTTCCGTCATGGTACAAGGCACGTCCACCGGCGTGGCCACCGATCTTGACGGGGCATATGCTATCAACGCACCCGGCAACGGGACTTTGGTCTTTTCGGCAATCGGGATGAAGACCGTGAATGTCCCGATCAACAACCGCACCGTTATTGATGTAACGATGGAAGAGGATGCAATGCTGTTGGACGAGCTTGTCGTTACAGCTTTGGGTATCAAAAAGGAGAGGAAAGCCCTTGGTTATGCTGTGCAGGACCTGAGGAGTGACGAAATCCTTAAGAACAAGCAGACCAACGTTATCAACTCGCTTGCCGGTAAGGTAGCAGGGGTGAACATTACCCAGTCCAGTGGTGCTGCCGGTTCGGGAGCAACCATCATCATCAGGGGTGGTAACTCTGCAAGTGAAACCCGCGACAACCAGCCTTTGTTTGTGGTAGACGGAGTAATCTATGACAACTCGACTCCCTCTTCGGGTAACTCGGGTACCAATGGTGTTACCTCCAATGCAACCACATTCAGTAACCGTGTAATGGACATCAACCCCGAGGATATTGAAAACATGTCTATCCTTAAAGGTGCAGCTGCTGCAGCACTTTACGGTTCACGTGCAGCCGACGGTGTGGTGCTTATCACAACCAAAAAAGGTGCCGAGGGGCAGGTGAAGATCAACTTCAACTCAAAGTACTCATATTCTTGGGTAGGTAAGGCTCCCGAACTCCAAGGGGTTTATGGAAGGGGTCTCTATAACGAAGCCGGTTCTTTCACGGATTTTACAACCCAGTCTTGGGGTAATCAGATCAGCGGAGCAGCTTATGACAACGTCGGAACATTCTTCCAGGGGGGTAATGTGTTTGACAACAGCGTAAGTGTAAGCGGGGGCAGCAAAAACAGCACCTTCTACCTCTCGGCTTCCAGCTTTGAGCAAACAGGTGTTGTTCCCAACACAGACTACAGCAAGACAACTTTCCGTTTTAACGGAGAGCAAAAGTACAACAAGCTTACAGTAGGTGCCAACGCAGCCTATACTTTGTCGAGTACTGCAAAAACCCTTACCACAGCGGGTCTTTACAACGGTGGTGGTACTGGAGCAATGACTGCCCTTTATGGTTGGTCGCGCAGTGACGATGTAAGGAAATACCTTAACGAAGACGGAACAAAATACCGTATGTTCGAAGGCCTCCAGGAGTTGGCTTCTGATGTTGAGAATCCATACTGGATTATAAATAAGAACAAACTGGCAGACAAAATCAACCGTTTTACCGGAGGTATCAATGCCACTTACGATGTTACCGATTGGTTCAACATCCTTTACAGGGTTGGGTATGACTCATATAATACAGGTGACTATACCTACATTGCTCCTGGCAGTGCAGTTACCGAAGTTTATCAAAGAGGTCGACTGAGCAAAGGTGGTCAGGATTACGAGTACCTTACTTCCAACCTGATGCTCAACTTCCAAAAGCAATTAGGTGATTTTGACCTGGGATTGCTCGTTGGTCATACTACAGAAAAAACCGAAAGGGTTACCTTGTCGCATTGGGGATACAATTTCCAGACTCCCGGTACAATCAGTTTCGGTAACATCATCAACGAGAATAAATTCTTCTCGGAGCGTACAGTTCGTAAGAGGATGATGGGTGTATACGGAGAGTTCCGTGCAGCCTACAAGAATATTGCATACTTGACCCTGACCGGCCGTAACGACTGGTCTTCTACACTTCCCAAAGACAGCCGTTCATATTTCTATCCATCGGTTTCGGGTAGCTTTGTATTTACCGAGCTGCTTCCTAAAAATGATGTTCTTTCTTTTGGTAAGATCAGGGCTTCGTGGGCAGAGGTTGGTAAAGATGCCGATGCTTATGCAACAAACAACTACCTGTGGGATCCAAAAACTGTCAGTGGTAACTTCATTGGAACCGGTAACAGCTGGACAGGTGGCAGCCCGTTCCTCGTACCAGAGATCCAGACATCTTACGAATTGGGTGCCGAGATGAGATTCTTTGGCGGCAGATTGGGTCTTGACTTTACATATTACAACACCCGCACCGACAACCAGCTTGCAAGCCCCCGTTTGGCACAATCTACCGGTTATATCTTCCTGACCCTCAACAGTGGTTCGGTTCATAACAAAGGTGTAGAGGTGTCTATCAATGCTATTCCTGTAGAGACAAAGGATTTCCGCTGGGATGTAACTCTTAACCTTTCCGGAAACAGAGGTACTCTGGGGAACTTCCTTGACGGGGTTGGCCTGTTCTATGTTACAGATGTGCAAATTGGCGGTGTCAAAGCTGCTTCTATTCCCAACGGAGGGTACTTCCTTGGTCTTACCGGTGACTACTGGGTAAGGGAGAAAGATGCTGACGACAATGAAATTCCAAACGGACGTTATCAGATTGATCCAACCACAGGTTTGTACAACACTACTAAAGTTACTACAAACGTAGTGGGTAACCGTGAACCAAAGATGATCGGAGGTCTGAACAACAGTTTCCGTTACAAAAACCTCAACCTCTCATTCCTGTTTGACCTTCGTCTGGGTGGCGATATCTATGACGGTACTTCTTACTATACAACATTATTGGGACTGCATCCTCAAACCCTGGAAAGGAACTCCGTTACAGTATCGGGAGTCTCTTCGGTTACCGGAGAACCACTCTCTTACACATATGAAAGGGGTCAAAACTACATTGTGAACAATGCTTCCAAATCGGGTGAATACATGATCCAGCAGTACTGGAGGAGCTATGCCGAGAATGCCCACAACTTCATTACCGAGACCAATTGGCTAAGGCTTCGTTCCCTCTCATTGTCGTATGATTTTACTCCTCACTTCAGGAGTACTAAGTTGATTAAGGGTCTCTCTGCTACTGTATCGGCCTCCAACCTGTTTGTACTTACCAATTACAAAGGTATGGACCCCGAGGTAAGCGTTTCGGGATCGGGTACCGGTGGATCGGGATCGATGGGTATAGATTACAATGGTGTTCCTGCAACCAGGAACTTCACTTTCGGTCTTAACTTCACATTTTAACTAAGGATTTAACAAGAGATAATTATGAAAAAGTTTTTACATATTACCATAAGCCTGCTGCTTATATTAAGTATCACATCGTGTGAGAAGTGGCTTGATGTCAATGTAGATCCTGACAATCCTACTGACCAGAGTGCTACACCCGAGGTGAGGTTGCCATGGATCCAACACTACTACTCATATGCTTTGGGTACTGCAAACATGCGTACCAGTACAATTGGAGGAATCATAACTCAATCGTCGGCAACAGCTGCCAACGGTTTGCTGGCTGCATGGAACCCTGCACAGTCAAGCTGTACCACAATTTACCAAAACTGGTTCCTTGGTGCTGCCGTGAACCTGAAACCCATGATGGAATATGCCGAAAGAACCGGTGCATACCATTACATAGGGGCCGGTTATGCAATGAGGGCACTGGGTTTCTTCATGATGCTTGACCTGCACGGCGAAATGCCTTATACCGAGGCAATGGGAACCAAATATAATCCTTCTTATGACCAAGGGGATGTGATTTATGCCGGTTGTATGGCAGACCTGGACAAGGCCATAGAGTATTTCGAAAAAACACAGGAACCAGGTTCTGTCCCGCTTTCGGCAGGAGATACCTGGAACGGTGGTGATGTTGCCAAATGGATAAAACTTTGCTACGGAGTAAAGGCCCGTTACCTCAATATCATATCCAAAAAGAGCGACTATGACCCCCAAGCTGTATTGGATGCACTTGCAAAAGCTCCCCAGTCCAACTCCGACAACACAATAATGAAGCGTTACAATGTAGAGGGCGATGCCACCAACTTTACAGTATCTGACCCTTACCAGACTAACAATAACTGGAATGCTGTTGGTTACGGAACAGGTCAAAGAACTACCAGATGGTATGTTAACCTGCTCACAAACAACTTTACCGGTGGCTCCGGTGTGGTTGACCCACGTATGCCAAAATTGCTCCCTGCTATGATGAAGAACATCAAACTTAATGAGGGTGGCGAAATAGTAAGTTATGAGTGGGCGCGTGATATCGGAGTAGATATGATGGAATCCGACATCCGTCAAAACGGAGGTCCTCTGCTGGCATCTTATGCATCAAACGACGTTAAGCTAAAATATACAATTGCTGACGGTACTGCCCGTGCAAATTTCATCGCTTCACTTGGCAGCAAGCCTTATACAGTAACAGATGATGTGGTTGAGGTTACATACAAGAAAGGTTCTTTCTACATCAACAGCACCAACTACAAAAGGGCAGGCGATACAGTTTATGTGAACATGAGGTCCAACAGCCTTTCGACATCGGGACGTGCTGCAAATGATATGTATTACTACCCTGTTGCAAACTCCAATGCAGTTGCCGGCACCGGTACCTATTTTGCAAGACCGGACTCCGATTTCGAAATCCTGACCTACACCGAGATGTGCTTTATCAAAGCTGAGGCCTACCTGAGGATGGGACAGACAGGTCCTGCCCACCAGGCTTACTTGGCCGGTATACAGGCCTCTTTTGACCAAATGCAGACCAAACTCAATGAGTGGAAAGCGACAGGAACAAAAAATCCCGACCAGATGCCTATGGATGCTGCCGACATAGCTGCCTATATGGCAAGTGCTGCGGTGAAGCAGTCTCCGGCACAGCTGACCATGGCCGACATAATCAAAGAGAAGATCATTGCTTTGGGATTCAACTATCAAAACTGGAACGATATGCGTCGTTTCAACTACAGTGCAGGCAATATCGGAAACTTTGGTGTGGTTTACAGGGATTACAAACGTCCTTACGAATTCACTGCAACCAACAAGATGACAGGATCAAGCCCTACAGACCTGACATACTGGTTCCGCAGGTTTAGCCACAGTACACACGAAAGCAACTACAACAACAAGGAACTTTTGGCCTCCAACCCGTTGGCCATGACCGACCCTATCTGGAGTGATCCGGTATGGTGGGACAAGCCGTAATCTTTGTTTGGTTTGTATATTACATTATAGGGTTGTCCTTTGGGACAGCCCTTTTTTTTACATTAAAAGAATAAAATCTTATCTTTGTTTACATTGGCTTATTGATTATTAATACATTTAAAATATTTGTACTATGTTTGGCAGAGAGGTTTATGAAGGCAGGCGCAAAGAGCTTGCAAACAAGGTTAAATCGGGAATAATACTCATACTTGGCAATAGCGAGGTGGGGATGAACTATCCAAGTAATACATACAGGTTTAGACAGGATTCGTCTTTCCTCTATTTTTTCGGGATAGACCAGCCCGATATGGCGGGAGTGATTGATACAGCTACCGGTGACGAAGTTATCTTTGGAAATGATGTAAGCATTGACGATATCATATGGATGGGGCCGCAGCCTGCAATGAGTGAAAGGGCCGCAAGGGTTGGAGTCCGCAAGGTATTGCCCTACGACCGTCTGGAGTCCTATGTAGGGGAAGTTGCTGCAAAAGGGGCAAAGGTGCATTACCTGCCACCCTACAGGGACGATAACAAAATCAGGATCCATAAAATGCTGGGGACAGGTATTGACAAAGTGAGGGAGGGAGCCTCTGCAGAGCTTATAAAGGCTGTGGTTTCACTCAGGGAGCTTAAGGATAAGAATGAGGTTGAGGAGATGGACAAAGCTGCCGATATTGGCTATATGATGCACTATACTGCCATGAAGATGGCAAAAGCAGGGATGGTGGAGCAAGAGCTTGCAGGAATAATGGAGGGGATATCGATTTCCCATGGAACCATGCCATCGTTCCCCATAATCCTGTCTCAAAACGGCGAGACATTGCACAACCATAGCCACCACCAGGTTCTTACCGATGGCAGATTGCTGGTTATAGATGCAGGAGCCGAGACCAATTTACACTATGCATCGGACTTTACCCGTACGTTGCCTGCCGGTGGTAAATTCACACAGGTTCAAAAAGATATCTATACAATTGTATCTACCGCCAATAACTTGGCTATTGATATGATACGCCCGGGGATCACATACAGGGAGGTTCATCTTTCAGCTGCAAAAGTGCTTGCCCAGGGCCTTATCAATTTGGGATTGATGAAGGGAAATGCCGCCGAGGCAGTTGAGGCAGGTGCACATGCGCTCTTTATGCCCCACGGGCTAGGGCACCAGATGGGGCTTGATGTGCACGATATGGAGGACCTTGGGGAGAACTTTGTTGGATACTCCGACACCTTTACAAGGGCCACTCAATTTGGTTTAAAATCGTTACGTATGGGTAAGGAATTGAAAGCCGGGCACGTCATTACAGTGGAACCGGGGTGTTATTTTATTCCTGCTTTGATAGAAAAGTGGAAAAAAGAGGGAATTAATTCACAGTTTATTAACTTTGATGCGCTAAAAGAGTTCTACACCTTTGGCGGAATCAGGCTGGAAGATGATGTGCTGGTGACTGCAAACGGATGCCGTTTGCTCGGAGCAAAGAGACTGCCAATTACAGTAGATGATGTAGAGCGTGAAATGGCAGGCAACTAATCTCTAAAACCCATATGAAAAACTTTTATTTTATCGGATATGCTGCCAGACTGGCAGTCATAGCTGTTTTTTCCTTTGTACTCTTCTCGTGTTCCAAGGAGGAGATTCCTCTGCCCAAAAGCGACAAGGCAGAATTGGTCTCGGTTGCCTTCACAAAAGCAGCAAACCCTTCACTCACATCTGATGCACAGGCCTACCGCAACGGAATGCTCTTTTACATTACCCTGCCCGAGGGTGTCGCAATCAATTCTTTGAAGCCCGACCTCATAATCTCTCCCGGGGCTACCGCAACCATCAACAATGTACCCGTAAACACTACTCAGTCAAGTGTGGATTTCTCGGGGGTTGTAAAAGTAGTGGTTACCTCAGAATCCGGGAAGAACCTGACATATAAAATCTTGGTCAAAAATGGAAGGAAGGATTTGGATGGACTCATGTATTCCTTTATGACCCGCTATTCCATACCGGGAATGTCATTTGCAATTTCCCGCAACGAGCAGATTGTATATGCAAGCGGAGTCGGACTGGCTGTTGTGGAGAGTGACACCAGGACCACCCCGGGTCATCTGTTCCGGCTTGCAAGCGTTTCCAAACAGTTTACCACGTTATGCATAATGAAGCTGTATGAGGCCGGTAAACTGAATATAACCGACAAGGTTTTCGGACAAGGTGGTCTCCTTGAGCAGGAGTATTCTGATGTTACAATCTCCCCGATGGCTTCCAGGGTAACAGTACAACATCTGCTGCAACACACCAGCGGATGGAAGAGTAATCCCGATCCTATGTTCACTTCGAGCTTTTCCGGGCAGTCACTTGACCAGCGTATCAAGTATGTACTAACCTCACCGCAGGTTGAACCCGGTACTGAATTCTCCTATTTTAACATGGGTTTTGGAATGCTTGGGAAGGTTATAGAAAAGCTTACCGGCAAAAAATTCGAGGAGTACCTCAAAGAGGTGTTGCTCGAGGCCGGGATCAGCGATATCCATGTGGGTAAAGACAGGAACGGAAGACGAGCCAACGAAGTAGTTTACTATTCGCAGGATGGGACTAACGGATATGGGAATGATATGGAGGTTATAGCTGCTGCCGGTGGGGTGATTGCATCCACAGAGCAGATGCTCCGTCTTCTCTTTCATGTAGACGGATTGCCCGGTGTTGCCGATATAATTACACCCCAGACCAGGAACATGATGCTGACCCCTTGTCCTGTTTACAACCGATATGCCCTTGGCTGGAGGATGAACCATACATACTATCCCGAGTCATGGTACCATTCGGGAAACCTTGCCGGTACTGCTGCAATGTGGGTGATGGGTCCTGGTGTTAATTGCGTGATCCTGTGTAATTCAAGATCGTATATATCGGGGTTTGACGACGAGCTTTACGGGTTGTTGAGGGATGTGTTTAACATTGCCAAATCGGCAACCTGGTAGAGCTCTGCGATAATCATTGCGGTAGCACCCCAAATGGTGTTCCCGTCAATTATGTAGCCGGGTGCATGGACCCATTCGTAAGGGCCTGCCTGCACCCGGCATCTTTGTGCATTGGCCGGGTCAAAGAGCTTGAGCGGTACCTGCATGAACCCGGCAACTTCCCTTGGATCGGGTGTGTATTCTACACCTCCTTTGTTGAGGGCCAGTATAGGATATATTGTAAAGTTGCTTGGAGGTACATAAAGTTTTGAGAGTCCACCGATAATTTCCAGGTTTTCCCTTTTTATGCCGAGTTCTTCAAAGGCTTCCCTGCATGCTGTTGCAGTGTAATCTAAGTCGTAATCTTCGCATTTGCCTCCCGGGAAAGCAATCTGCCCGGAGTGTACTCCGTGGTATGTGTTTCTTTTGATCAACAGAAGGTCCCGGTCGAGCAATGAGTCAGGAACACCTGTGTTTGATGCCGTCGGGGGAGTGAGTAACACTAAAACAGCAGACTCCTTTGCTGTTGCAGGAGGAGTCTGCTCTTTTATGAGTGTTATAACCCTGGGTTCGGGGGCCAGTTTCAAATGGGCCTCTTTGCCCGGAAGTTTATGAGGCAGTATCGGTTTGTTCAAATCGGTATGTTTTGGTTTCTATTCCTTTATGCCAATCCTGTCCAGGATAAAGGCATATTCGAAAGCTGTCTCCTTTATGCGGTCATAGCGGCCTGTTGCCCCACCGTGACCGGAGTCCATGTTCATGTACAACAGTACGATATTGTTGTCGGTTTTTAGATCCCTGAGCTTTGCCACCCATTTGGCCGGTTCGTGGAAGCCCACCTGAGAATCGTTAAGGCCACCGGTAGCAAGTATGTTGGGGTAATCCTGTGCTGTAACATTATCGTAGGGAGAGTATGAAAGTATGTATCTGTAGTACTCCTCGACATTGGGATCGCCCCACTCTTCGTACTCCTGGGTCGTAAGGGGCAGGGAGGTGTCCAGCATGGTGTTGATAACATCCACGAAGGGAACATGAGCAACTATTGTGTTGAACAGGGCGGGATTCATGTTGGCTACGGCACCCATCAAAAGCCCTCCTGCACTGCCTCCCATTGCAGCCAGTTTTGAGGGAGAGGTGTATTTGTCATCCACAAGCTTTTGGGCACAGGCTATGAAGTCTGTGAATGTGTTCTTTTTCTTGAGTAACTTACCATCTTCGTACCATTGCTCACCAAGGTCGCTGCCTCCCCTGATTTGGGCGATACCATAAACGAACCCTCTGTCAATAAGGCTGTAAACCGATGTGTTGAAGTATACGTCAGAGCTGGAACCGTAGCTTCCGTATGAGTAGAGCAGGGCAGGGTTCTTGCCGTTCTTTTTGAGTCCTTTTTTGTATACTATTGCCATCGGTACCTGGGTGCCGTCATCGGCAGTTGCCCATAGTCTTTCCACTATGTAGTCGTTGGGGTTGAATCCTGAGGGTACCTCCTGCTCCTTTAGCTTTTCGCTGAGGTTTGTCTCCATGTTGTACTCATACAGGGTGGATGGACGGTTGAGGGAGGTGTAGTTGTACCGGATTGTTTTGGCATCGTACTCAGGGTTGCCGCTCATGCTTGCAGTATATACAGGTTCCGGAAAGGAGATGTTGCCGGTTGCGCCATCGTTGAGGTTGCGGATTTGGATGGTGTTGAGGCCGTTTTCCTTTAATTGGATGGCAATGTAATCCTTGAAAATATCAAAATCTTCTATCCTCACTGCGGGGTTGTGATCCATGAAAACACTCCAGTTGTCCATGTTTTCGAAGCCGGCAAGGGGTGCAGTGTAGATCATGCCGTTGATGTTGGTGCTGTCTTTGTATCGGATAAAGAATTTCTCCTTGTGGTGGCTTACAGAGTAGTCAACACCTGGTTTGCGTGGCATGAATAATTTGAATTTTCCTTTGGGTTCGTTTGCTGGAAGGTACTGTATTTCGGAGGTGGAGGTGCTCATGCTTCCTATAAAGATGTAGTCGTCGGTTTTGCTTTTGAAAACATAGGTGTTGAACCTGGCGTCGCCCTCTTCATAAACGAAATCATCACCTTTTGGGGCTCCTATTGTATGGCGGTAAACCCTGTAAGGACGCAGTGCGTTGTCCACTACTGTGTAAAAAATGGTTTTGTTGTCGTTTGCCCACACAAAAGAAGAGACCCTGTCGATGGCAATACCGAGGTCTTCTCCGGTTTCGAGGTTGCGGACCTTGAGGATGTTCTCGGCAAAGGAACCGGTTTCGTTGTAGGAGTATGCTGCCAGTTTGTTGTCGGGACTCACTGAGTATCGGCCAAAGCGGTAGGCGCGTTTGCCCTCGGCCATGTTGTTCACGTCAAAGATTACCTCTTCGGGGGCCTCCATGCTGCCTGCCCTGCGGCAGTAGACACGATACTGTTTGCCCGCCTCTGTACGGGAGTAGTAGAAGTAGCCGTTTTGCAATACAGGGTAGCTTTCGTCCTGTTCTTTGATCCTCCCCAGTATCTCTTTGTAAATGGAATCCTGCAGGGCACGCGTCCCTTCCATTACTGTTTGGGTGTATTCGTTCTCGGCATTCAGGTATTCGATCACTCCAGGGGTATCCTTGCTACGTATCCAGTAGTAATTGTCTGTCCTTTCGGTCCCGAACTCCTCGAATCTCTGAGGTTCCTGTTTTGCATCGGGTGGTGCCGGGAAATCATCCTGTGTAGTCACTTTTGTCTGTTTTAAGTTGCACGCCGCCAGCAATAATATAATTGCCATGAACGGCAGGGTTTTGAATATGTTTGTCATAGTATTGGGATTTTACCAAAATTACATATTAAAGTTGTAATTTTCAATAATGTCAATGATTTTTTCTTCGGGCAGGATTATGTTGAAATTGCTCCAAAAAAGTGGATCATAGCGATATGAGGTCTCCGAAAAAATCTGGTTGGGATTGAGGCGTTGGTACCTTTCGAACGGAGATACCCCATCTTCCTCTATTTTGCAGGTGGCCATCTCGAACCATACGTTGAGCGTAGAACCGGTTATGGCACGGGATCTCCTGACCTTGAACCGTAGTTCGCCTTTTACATGGCTGATATGGTATTTGCCGTTGAAAGGTTTGTAGGAGACTTTGTAGCTTACACTTTCGGGTGTGATTTCCAGGCTCCGGCTCTCTTTGATTACCAGGTCGTTTTTGGCAGCTTTTATGTATTGCGGCGTGATTTCGAACCTGGCCTCAACAAGTGCATGGTTTTGGGCATCGATATAGAGTTTCCCGCTGTACAAGGGTGCTGTCACATCCTCTTTTTGGGAAAAGGATATTACATATACCCTTCTTTGGTCCAAGGTAGTGATATCGGTATGTGTGTAATTGTAATAGTCAAGCCCGGATGTCATCAGGAAGTCGGGCAGGTTCTTGGCAATATCCAGCATCAGGGCCGAGCTTATACTTGATTTTAGTTTGGCTACCAAGGTATCGCTCTGCCCGGGGTCTGTGATTTTTCTCATTTTAAGGACCCGGACCTGGTCGCCGGTGCTTCGGACGGTTACCCCCGGTTTGTATACCCCCAAAACTGCTTCGGTGAGCCTGAGGCTTTTCCGGTACTCAGTCCCCTCCCTGTAAAACGTGGTGAGGTATGCAGGTGAGGCAGGGTAGTTGCCGCTCCTTGACGACCTCATTTGAGCAATGATCTTAACCGGATCGGTAACCCTTACAACCACCTCCTGCAAAGGAATGATCATAGGCTCCAGCATAAACTCGAAATGTCCGGTGAGCAGCAATGCTACCGGAAAAATGCGGCTTTGATATCCGAGGTGTGATAAACGTATTTGGGAAGAGGCAAGGGAGTCATTAAGTCTGAGCAGGAATTGCCCGTCGTTGTTGGTGAGGACTCCTGCCGATAGCCCCTCTATTGTCACGGCTGCATATGAAAGGGGCTCACGTGTTATTTTGTCGGTTATTCTTCCACGGATTGCAAGTTGCAAATTATCTTGTATTTTTGGTGGAAGGGAGTGTCGGGCAGAGGAGGTGTCGGCAGAACTTTTTATGATGCTGGAAGAGTCGGAAATTGTGTTTGTGCTGCTTTGCTGCCCTGCCATGTACAGGAGGGCGTGGCTCCCTTCAATTTTGAGCAGGATCGAGGGATTGCCGGTAATTACACGGATTGCCTCCTCCAGTGTGTAGGAGCCCCCGGGAATCCTCATTTTATAGTTGTTGTCTATAACATCGCTGTCATAAACAAAATAGATCCCGGTGTTTGCCGAAAGGTTGTTTAAAAGGGAGTAGATAGTGTTCCTCTCTTTTTTAAGTGTTACAATGGTTTGTTTGTCAACGGGCTCCTGTGCCCTAATAGTTTGGGTAGCCATAGTAAGGGTCACTATGGCAAAAAGCAGGAGCATCGTTGGTTTATTCATGTATTGTTATTGTTTCGTTTTCAATTGTGTAATTCAATCCAAGTGCTTTGCAGATCATGGCAGCCATAGTGTCGGGAGATTCCCCGGAAAAAGTTGCGGTCAATGTGCGGTCTGCTGCTTCTTGGCTCACCCGGATGGTTTTGGTCCCGGAGTACCTCTTGTTGATGACTCTTACGACATCGGGGATTTTTTGATCCTTGAAGTGTAGTTTTGGTGTTGTATTGAGAAAACCGACACGGCTATCTATGTTATAAGGGGTGAATTTTCCTGAGCTTACTGAGACTGACCCGCCAGCTTCCAAAAATAGCTCGTCGCCGGATTTGTCCAGTCTGACCAGGATTTTCCCACTCTCTACCAATACGCCAGATTTCCTGCCCGATAAGTTGTCTACAGAAAATGAGGTTCCGACAACTGTGATTGTGAACCCACGTGCCTGGACAGTAAAAGGGGAGTTGCTGTTTGGTGTGACTTCGAAGAAGGCCTCACCGCTCAAGGTCACTTTACGGCTATCCGTGTTGTAGTCGTTATGGTAAGAGATCCCGCTTTCCCCTGCAATGTAAACGGTGGTGCCGTCTGCCAGGGTTGTTACCGAAATTGCATCGCTTTCCCGGTTTTGGATTGTGGTGGTCGTGTATTGCGGAATCAAAAGGAATATGAGCAGGCTGGCTGCAGCCAGGATTGCAACTGAAGCTGCGGCAAGTTTGTAATAGCGGGGGTGAGTGCCGGAGTTGTATTGCCGGCCGTTATGACCAGACAGCAGCCCCTCCGACTCTATCCTGTTGTAAAGCTTTCCCCAAGCCCTGTCCATTCGTTCTTCTTTTTTTATTATTTTACCGGATTTCATGATTGTTGATGGTGTATCTCTATCTCTTGTTTCAATAATTTAAGTGCTTTGGTCATCTCGGCCTCTACGGTTTTGACCGAGAGTGAAAGTTTTTTGGCGATCTCCTTGTATTTCATTTCTTCGAACCTGTGCATCCGGAATATCAGGGCCCTTCGCCGGGGCATTGAGGCCATGCTGCGTGCTATTATTCCTTCCAGCTCCTTGTATTCCATATCACCGGAGGCATTTGGATCAGGGATATCCATGTTGTTGCCGGTTTGGCTGAGCCCCGTTTCCCTTCCGTTCCTCTGCATTGCTTGCAGTGCCCTGTTCCTTACGGCTCTGTAAAGGTAGCTTTTTGCCGAAATGAATATATTGAGCTTGCTCCTGTCCCTCCAGATCACAAAGAAGAGGTCCTGGATTATGTCTTCGGCTGTATCGAGGGAGCCGGTTATGCCGGCCGCATAATAGAGCAAAGGGGAGTAATACTTGCGGAACAGCTTCCCGAAAGCATTGAAATCCCCGTTGCGTATGCCTGTTACCAGCAGAAGGTCCTCTACCATAATAGCCCAAATATACAAAAAAGAGCTGCTATTCCTCCCGGGTCTTAAGAAGTCTTGACACTGCGTTTTCGAGAGACTCTTCGGGCTCGATTATATTGTAGTTTTCCCAAAAGTCAGGGTCGTAAAAATTCTGCACCCTCTCGGATAGTGACTGGTTGTCGCGAAATGCTGTCCTGTAACGCATTCTGTCCGGGGATTCGTTGCGGCCTCCGGTAATAACTGTTTCCGATACAATTGAGTAGTTGGTAGAAAAGAGCCTCCTCTTCCAGTCACAGCGGAATTCGGTTTCGCTCCTGATATAGTTGAGGTGTGTCTTGCCATCGCGGTGTTTGTAGGTGACCAGGTACGAAATTTTGTCTACCCTGAACCTCATGCTGAGGGGTTTTTTCTTGAGGATGGCATCTGTCACTTTATTGCGGTCGGACATGTCCACGTTCACCTCTGCCCTGGAAACTGCAAGGGAGTGGCGGTCAATGTATAGTTTTCCGTAGTGTAGGGCGTAAGGAAGAATGACCCTTGGAACAAAGCTTACTACGTAATGGGGTCTCTCCTCTATCATTACAATCTCTTCAATAGTATATTTATACTGGTAGAGGTTGCTTTTGGCAAACATAAGATCGGGACTTTTGACCACGTCAAGGTATAGTATCAGGTTAGGACCTCCGAGGAACTTTACCATAAGTGTATCCTGTGGTTTGGTGCTGATAAGTTTACGCCCTTTGTGAATAGCTACAAAGTCTATGTCGCTGTTCTCGGAGTAGGGGCGTTTGTAAATATCTACCACAGCTTCCGATACATTTATATAGCTTTTCCTTTTACGAATGGTCTCCCTGTAAAAACCGGTAAGCAGTTGAGCGTTCATATTGTAGTTGGCCGTTATCTTTTCTATGGCAGTACTGACCAGCTCCTCGGCATCAATTGCTTTGATGGTAATTTCGTCCAGCAGTCCGGGCAGGGGGTCCAGTTGTATTGAGAGCTCCTGTGTACTCTCTTTGCCAACATTTACAGTTACAGTATTGTACCCGATGTGTGTAACTTCTATTTGCCTGTTTGTTTGCCCGTTGGGGATTTTAAGCGAGAAGCTTCCATTGCTGTTTGTGATGGTCCCGATATTGCTGCCTTTAAGGGAGATATTGGCATATTCAAGGATTTTGTTGCTGCCTCTCTCCTTTACCGTCCCCCGAACGGTGTAGAAGTCCTGGTACTGCTTCTCTTTGTTGTTTGTATCGGCGGCGTTTGATACTTGCACCAATGGTCCTGCTGACAGCAGGGTAAAACCGACGATTGCCGCAAATTTTAATGTTGTTTTCATATTGATTCTTTTTAAAATTGACTATCTGTTCTATATCTAAGATAGTCCGCGGGCAAAAAACCCTATTAAAAAGAGAGTTTTGCAGCAATAAAAGCTGTGGTCCAGGCTGCCTGCAAGTTATAGCCGCCGGTAATCGCATCTATGTCAAGGACTTCTCCGGCAAAAAAGAGCCCAGGTACCACTTTGCTCTCCATTGTTGCCATATTTACACCGGAGAGGCCTACCCCTCCGCAGGTAACAAATTCTTCCCGGAAACGGGAACTCCCCTTGACCAGGTATTGGTCATTGACAAGAACCTCAGCAAGCCGGTTGATTCCCTTGGTGCCGCATTCGCTCCATCTTTTGAAGGCCGGTTGGTTGCCCGGGGTTGACGGGGTACTGAACCCTCTCTTTGCCAGCAGGTATTCCCACAATCTTTTGGAAATATTGCCGGGCTTTGTGTTGGCCATGCTTTTGTTGGGGTTTGAAGATGCCAGGATTCTTAGTTGTTCCGTTATGCTCTCTTGGTTTTGTCTGCCGGTCCAGTTTACCTGCAGTACAAAAGTGTTGTTTTTCTCATGTATCAGGCGCGCTCCGTAAGAAGAGAGTTTCAGTACTGCCGGGCCGCTCATTCCCCAGTGGGTTACCAGCAATATTCCGTCGGAGGATATTCTGGTCCCTTGGATGGAGAGGGTAACCTCCTCTTGTACAACACCCATTAGTTTTGTTACCGGGTCCGCGGGTATGTTGAATGTGAAAAGTGACGGTACAGGGTCTTCAATCTTATGCCCTAGTTTTTGGAGCCAGTCAAGTCCCTCCTTACGGGGAGATCCTCCGGTGGTTACAATTACCTTATTGAATTTATCCAGGGGTTGCCTCTCTTTCGAGGGGCTCCCATCTTGTTCCAGTATAAAGAAATTTTGCGGGTCCTTGGAAATGCAGGTGATTGTGGATCCTGTAACTACCTTGACTCCGGCCCGGGATGCCTCCTTTATGAGTGTGCCTGTAATTGAAGAGGAATCCTGGGAGCGGGGGAATACGCAGTTGTCTTCCTGGATAACCAGCGGTACTCCTTTGGATTCGAACCACTCCATGGTGTGTGCCGGTCCAAAAATACGGAACAGCTTCTTGAGCTCCCTTCCTCCGCGCGGGTATGCATGGCTCAACTCCTCAGGGTCGGTACATCCGTTTGTGAGGTTGCAACGGCCTCCACCTGAGATGGAGACCTTCTTTAAAACCTGGTTGCTTTTTTCGAATATCGTTACCTGTGCATGGGGGAAGTTCTTTTTCACATGCACGGCACCGAAAAAACCTGCAGCACCGCCACCGATTATGGCTACCCGCAGATCTTCCATACGGTTATTGTTTTTTTGTGTAAGTGGCTTTGATCACCCACATCTTTGAGTCTGCAGGGGCAGCTTCCATCGCTTTGTAAAGGTCAGGGGCAATCTCATTTATTTTGGCTGAGGTCTCTTCGCTGAATTTGGCAGAGGGGAAGAGGTAGTACTCAGACCCTTCCTCTACCCACCGGTTGTTTTGCGAGTAAGGAATTCCTGTGAGGGGGTGGGAGTAATAGTTGCCACTTTCGAGATCCATGAATATTTTCTCTCCAAGTTCTCCGGCATGGAGTGTAAACGCCCATAGTTGCGGGTTGTACACAAAGAAGTTGTTTATGTAGGTAAAGAGTTTCTTTTGGGCACTGAGAATCTGGAACCGGTCGTTGTCAAGACCACGGAAGTTGCTGTCTTTGTTCATGTTCTTTACTACTGCCACCAGTTTGGGTATAGAGTCGTTTGCTCCCATGCTGTAAACTTTGTCGGTATAGCCGGTAAAGTACAGGGTGTTGTCGTATGTATGGAAGTGTTTTGGATTTAGTATGTTGGCAACTGTTTGTCCGGTTCTCCACTCAAAATCCCTGTTGCCGGGGTTGATTGTAAAGGAGTAATCCGACAATGAGTTCTTATGTCTCAGAAAAAACCTGTTGTTCCCGGCGATTCCATACTCTGTGCCGGTTATCCCGTCCAGTTCGTTGGATGCCAGGAAACGGCCCGATAGATCGAACTCGCTGACCTTCTTTACATCAAAAACCTCCAGTTTGTTCTCCTTGCGGTTTACCATGAAATCGACCATAGCTTGCAGCTCTGTCAATTGGTCACCTTTGGGTATTTTGTTGATGAAGTTCCCGTTCGTGTCAAAAATGAGGATAGATTCGCGAAGGGTAGAGATATAGATTTTCCCGTCATATACTTCTATGTTGTTAAGGAATATGCGGATGTTCTCGTATTGTGGGAGCAATAGTGGAATTATTTCGTAAGAAACTTCGTATGGAGCTTTTTCGAAGGGCTTGACGTTGTTAAGGTTGTAGTTGACTGTTATGTTGGTGACACCATCACCGCTACCGCCGGGGCTGCATTGCGAAGTGAGGATAATTATTGAAATAATGGTTAAAAAGGGCAAGATTAAGCGTCCGATGGAGCCGGTGAGTCTCTGTTTCATAATGGTTTTTTGTTTTTTACTGCGCAAAGTTGATAATTAATTGATGGTTGACCAAAAAGAATTTCAATTATCAATCATTTTTTCATTACGGACTCCCATACAGCTTTACGTAGTGTGCCTTCGGAATCATCGCCATCGTACTGCCAGTACATTAGACCTTTGAGACCTAGTGAACGTGCCCAGTTTGCCTTTATTTCTATGCTTTTGGGGTTGTCGTAGCCACAAAAGAAAACGCCGTTTTTTGTAACGTACGGGGTGTTGGAAACGGGGTCCCAGTTGTCAATTTTGTAGATGCTTTTATCCAGGGTCAGGATGGTGCTGTAATTTAGTGAAGTGGGCTTTTCGGAGAATGAGTGCTGGCCGTAGAATGGAATTCCCAACACCATTTTATCGTATGAAACGCCTGCGGCACGGTATGCATTCACACTCCTCACACAGTCCCAGTATGCGCGGGAGTCGCTAAGTGCCGAGTGGTGTTTTGGGGCAGCATCCATATTGTAGGTCATGATGTTTACAAAATCAACGTACTGATCAACAGCCTTGACATCTATATACCTGTAACCTCCGGTAACAGCTACCTTGTCTTTCACATAGCCCGCGTAAGTGAGAATGTAACCGGTTCCCAGTGTTTCACGAAGCTCCTTCATTAAAAGGGTAAAATTGTAGGTGTCGATGGCCGGGTTACTGGCCGCCCCGCTCCATGAGAGGCCGGGGAATTCCCAATCAATATCTACCCCGTCTATGTTCCACTTTTCCAGGAATGCTTTGCAGTCACTTGCAAACGCTTTTCGACCGGCATCTGTTGATGCCATAGCCGAGAAGCTGCCTCCCTGGGAGTTGTCGGGATTATCCACTATATGTGTGAATGCAATCAATACTTTTAGATGTGGAGCTGAATTCTTGAGGGATGCAATTTGGCGGAACCTCTCTTCCTTGCCCTGGAGTTTGAATCCTTGGTAAACTCCATTGGTTACATAGAGCTCTGCAAATGCATAACTTATATGTGTGATGAGCCGGGTGTCGGGAATCCGTGTGCCCCAATAGGTCACATATGCAAGCGCAATCCTGTTGTCGACTCTTTCAGCCGGCACATAGGGTTTGGGCTCTTCTTCGCCGGGAATATCGGGTATAGGGTCCTTTTCGCATGATGTCACAAACAACAATGCTGCGGCACATAGTAGGAGAAGCTTATTCATATTGTATTTAAAGAGTTAGTTCCAGAACAGGATATTTGGGTTCTGAGAATCCCGCCCTGCGGTAAACTTTTTCGCCGGCTTTTGTTGTGTGCAGGGATAACTTGCTGATTCCCATTTTGCGGGCTTCGCCGATCAAATGTTCCAGTATGAGGCTGGAGAGGCCACGGTTGCGGGCTGCAGGTATTGTATACATGTTGAGGATATCTCCCTCCAGGTAATAAGGCTTGTCGAAATCTCCAGGGATCTTTTTTATGACCATGGCACCAAAGCTCAATGCCTTGTTGCCATCCTGTGCAATTACCGCATAAATGTTTCCAAGTTCAAGCGCCTCCGAAAAGTATGCTGCCAGTCCAATCCCGGTTTTTTCACGTTGCAGGGCACTGCATTCCCCAAGCAATTCGGTAAGGTAGTCGAGGCGGTAGGCAGAGAGCATTGATATCTCTGTTTTGCTTAGTACCTTGATGGTTATATCGTGTGTTTCGTTGGCCATGATTTGATTTGGAAATGTAAATATACAAATGGTTTGGTTAATTACATCCCGCGGGGAAATTTTTGCAAAGCATCGGTCATGAATTTTTGGAAGAGCTCCTTAAGCCGCACTTCATTTTTAGCCAAAACTTCAATGCCTAGTGCCGGATTAATTGCGTTGCTCTTGTAGAGTGACATGATTTCCAGAGAGTTTTGTAAGCCTTCGTAACTGGCGTATTTCTTAAGCCGGTTGGTACCGATGAAATGGAAAATAAATCCCTTTACCCTGTGGGGTAACCATCTGTAATAGATCAATGCAGAGAGATAAAAATTTCGGGTGAGGCACCCCAGGCTCTGCCCGTTACCATATCGTTCAAAGCCCGATGCAAGCAAATAGTCGTAGTACATGTCGGCCATTATTCCCGAGTAGCGTCCGAAGGATGGCCGGAGCAGTTCCAGTGTTTCATGGAAAACCGGATGTTTGTCGGTAAAATGATCGATTTCCCTATGCAAAAGGATCCCCTTTTTAATGCCTGTAGGGTACTCTTCATAGCCTCTGCCTTTGACAAAATCCCCAATGAAGTTGCCAACTGCAACCTGACGTTGGGATCCGGAAAAATATATATGGGCCAGGTAGTTCATATTAATTCATAATATTGTACATGAGACTGTATTTTTGTTTAACTTTAGAGTATCTAAAAATCTCCTCCGCTATAACATGTAATGCAATGAAGATCAATCTTATTAAATTTATAGCCGCTATTGTGGCAACTGTGTCTTTGTCCCCTGATTGTATGGCCAAGGAGCTTACGCTTGACGAATTTAAACAAATATTCTTTAATGGAGATAATAGCAATCCTGACTTTAAGCAGATCGACAAGCCAACAATTCTCTATTTTTACGCTGATTGGTGCGGACCTTGCAAGCTGTTCCGCAAAAGGGTGGAGAAGTATATCTTGGAAAACCCCAATGTCGATTATTTCCAGATAGGGGAAAGCAACAGAGATACAACAGGAAATTATCTAAAAACCAAATTTTTCAGAGAAGTAATCAGATTGAAATTTTATCCTACGGTTGTTGTCTTTGACGGAAAAGGCTCATTTTTCTCATTTTCCGGGGTTGTTGACCAAGAGGTATTCGATGCGGGTATCAATGCTTTTTTGGAGGGTTATTACCTCTATTATTCACAGGAATTCCGGCAAGTTGCATTGTTTGGAAAAGAGAGGTTCCTTGGACATTTTTCCGACGATTTCAGTAACGGACGGGGAACTGTTATTTCGGATAATGTTATTTTCCTTGGTGAGGTCCGGAACAATCGACCATTCAACGGTATTTATTTTGATGAAAACTTCCATAAACATTATGTAGCGGGAGGAGAAGTTATCGATGATCCTGGTTTTGTGCAGTTCAAGGACAAGGATTCCGGTCTTTATGGTATTTGTTATAAGACTGGTGACACACTGTTACCTCCGGTATTCGAAAAAACCGGGTACTGGAGGGAGGGTACACTAACCCTCACTTACGAAGGAACCGAGGGAGCTATAGACGAGGCCGGCAATATAGTGATTCCATTCGAACAGGACAAGCTTGGCCAGTTCCAGGAGGGGATGGCATATTACCAGACTCTCCAAAACGACACAGTATATTCGGGTTATATTGATAAATTCAACAATGTGGTGTTTTCATACTCTGGGGAAAGCGGGATATACAAAGCGGATTTCACTGCCTCAAGAGCTATTATTAACATTGGGGAAGGCTTGGAGTCAAAATATATTTACGTCGATAAAAAGGGCAATAATATTTGCGGAGATCATTTTTTTTCATGGGCTGAGTCTTTCGATGAAGGCGTAGCACTGGTCGCAATAAAAAGTGATGAGGGAAGCCTAAGGTATGGATTCATCAACTGGGACGGTTCTTTCATGGTTTATCCCAAATACAGAGCTGCACATAGTTTTGACAATGGCAAGGCTTTGGTACTTATGGATGACAGATGGGCCTATATAGACCTTGAGGGCCAGGTTTTGAGATACCTGACAGATGATGAGATTGAAGAATTGATGCTTTGAATTA
>WARP01001043.1_pt1 | contig 21534 bp, 24 predicted proteins | sample 4769151 | NCBI WGS metagenome assembly WARP01 (sample SAMN08893023, study PRJNA449175) | gut metagenome | isolation source: rumen sample fed with dry roughage | host: cow | place: India: Nagpur | collected 2016
CTCTGGTTCAAGCGGGTTGTAAAGTGGGCATTCTTGCTTATCATTCTTCTTTTGGGTAGTACCACGTTGCTGCATTTCACCTACTTCTCTCAGCAACGGAAAAAGGTTGAGCCTTATGGACAGATGGTTCCCGTATTTGACGGGACCATGCATCTGACGACAATGGGGAAGGGCGAAGAGACCATAGTCCTGTTGCCCGGTATGGGCGTCGCTCTCCCCTCAGCTGACTTCGGGCCCCTGATGAGAGAGCTTGGTAAAAAACATACCGTGGTCGTTGTCGAGTATTTCGGCGTGGGCTTCAGCAGCCAAACCAACCGGGAACGCACCAGTGCCAATTATGTGGAGGAGATCCGAACGGCTCTGAGAACAGCTGGATTCACCGCTCCCTATGTCTTGGTGGCACATTCCATCTCAAGCCTGTATAGCGAATATTACGCTTCTGCCTATCCTGACGAAGTGAAAGCCATTGTTTCGTTGGATGGAACCTCATCGGATTTCTATACAAAGACTCCGGGTTTTGTAGCGGCACTGCTTCCCATAGCAAAGCTCCAACAAACCTTGGGTGTAACAGCGCTTCTGGGCCCCTTGGTGACCAATCGCAAGGAAGCTTTGGAATTGGGCTATACTGATGAGGAAATCGATCACATGCTGCTGTTTGCAGGTTTCTCGATCAACGACACCCTGCTTGAGCAAATCGCCCAAGGCACCGAGTTCGTAGCCCAGACAAAAGCCCTTGCTTATCCTGAGAGTGTGCCTTACTACAAAGTCATCTCCAAAGATACCTATGAGAAGCCCAACAAGCAGATTCCCATGACACCACAGGAGTACCAGATGCAGCATCTCAAGAGAATTGGTCCACAGGCCGAGTATGAGGTGCTTGAGGGCACGCACTTCATTTACCAGACGAATGTAAATAGAATCGCTGAGATAGTGAATGAGATGGTAAAAAAGTAACGGTGGGCTTCAAGCTTTACTCACATACTCCTTAGCTTCAAGCAGCACCTTCTCCAGTTCAATATATACGGTAAGCAGAGCCTCCTCTGGAGGCATCCTGCCGTTCTGTAGTGTCTGTTGCAGATTGGCACAGAGCTTTTGTGCTTCTAATGCCCCGATGCTCCCGGTGCTGCCTTTTGCCTTGTGTGCGAGTTCTGCCGCAGTATGGAGATTCTGCTCCTCAATGGCTTTTTTTATGCTTGGGATCAGCTGTTCAAGCTCGGCGGTGAAGGCAAAGAGCACACGCAGGTAGAGCTGTTTGTCTCCTCCTATACTGAAGACTCCCCGTTCGAAATCTATGCTCCGTCTACTCTGATGATAGGGAATACCCAGTTTTGCCACCTTCTCGATCAGTTGATCGGGATCGTACGGCTTGCCGACCAGGTCGTTGACCCCGATTTGCATGCATCGCTTGCGAACCGTTTCCATCAGGTCGGCGCTGGTGATGATGATCGGGATGGTCTCGTTCTTGGACCTGATCAACGTTGAGGATTCATACCCATCCATCACATCCATATGCAGGTCCATCAGGACCACATCCAGTACTCCCTCCAAGGCGAGGAACTTCTCATACCCGATTTTCCCGTTGTCGGCAAGGTGGACCGACCAGCCTTGCCGCTGTAGGATCTCCTTGGCAATAATCTGGTTTGTGGCATTGTCCTCAACCACCAGAATCTGCAGCGGCAGTGCAGCAGCGGTTTGCTTGGATGAGTCGCTCTCCTGGGCTTCCCCTTCGCCCCTGCCGAATAGATGGAGCAGTGCATTGAACAACACCGAGTTTATCAAGGGCAGGGGAAGCACCACGTCGATGAATGCAGAACTTTTCTGCTTGGAATCGTCATGGACGAGTGCAAGGACCTTCGGGCGCTTGTGTGCCTGCTTTTCCATGATACCTGCCAGAGAATCGGAAAAGGTCAGGCTGTCTGAAATTTCTACGACGACCAAATCGAAGTAATTACCGCTTTCCAGAAGCTTTGCTGCCAAAGAAGGCGAGGAGACCGATTCCCCTTGAATCTTATACTCATAGAAGAGGCTTCTGATGCGATCGTCGAGGTATCGGTCGCTGCAGACGACCAAGACCTTGATCGCCGAGAAATCGATGCTCCTTCTTCGACTCTGTTCCTCCTCAGACCCCCGTGCATCGAGTGTGTAGGGAATAACGGCGGTAAAGCAGCTGCCTTTGCCTGATTCACTGGTCACCGAAAGCTTTCCATCCATCTTCTCCACCAAAGCCTTGACGATGGAAAGTCCCAAGCCCGATCCACCATACTTTCGATGGATGGATGCATTGGCCTGAACGAATGGCTTGAAGAGGTTCTCAAGCTGCCGGGCATCCATGCCGATGCCGCTGTCCTTCACCTCAAACCGTAGAACGCAGGCCTGGTCCTGCATCTCTTGGGCTTCGACCGATAGCTCTATGCTGCCGTTCTCGGTGAATTTTACCGCATTGTTAAGCAGATTGATCAAAATCTGCGAGAGACGCGTGGGGTCGCCAATTAAATGCTGGGGTACTCCTTCTGCCTGGTGCAACCTGAAGAGCAGGCCCTTCTGGTGAATCAGGTAGGACTCGATGGAGATGCAGTTCTCCAGCACATCATCCAAGGTGAACGGAATATGTTCAAGGATTATACGGTCCTCATCAAGGCGGGAGAACTCAAGAATATCGTTGATGATGCTCTGCATGGTCTGTGTCGCACCGCTGATGGCTTTCACATAGCGGAGCTGGGCAGCATCGAGGGAGGTTTTCTCCAGCAGATAACTCATGCCTCGAATACCGTTGAGCGGTGTGCGGATCTCGTGTGACACCCGGGCGAGGAATCTGCTCTTCTCCAAGTCCGCCTGCTGGGCCTGCTTCTGTGCAGCATCCTTTTCCTTCACTGCCTCCCGGAGGCGGGAAACCCAGAACAGGGAGCTGCCGAGGATGATGACCAGAATCGATACGATGATGCCGACCAAGCGGATGATGGGAGCGAGATCGGAACGGCTCTCATAGCGGATCCACCGGTCGAGAATGCGTGCCATCTCCTCTTCGCTGATGGAATCGAGGGTCTTTTGCAAAATGGTTGCCAATTGCGGCCAGTCACTGCGTACTGCCATATGCAAGTCCTGCAACCCTCCCTCGGCGATGGGGACGAACTGAAGTTCGGTCAAGCCAAGGGTGCGGCTCAGATATATGCTGGTGGCCTCATTGCCTACAAAGGCAACTTCTTCCCCCCGGTTGACAGCAAGCAAGGCTTCCTCGACGGTGTCGTACTGACGCATGATTATTTCAGGATAATAGAGGAGAAACCCCTCATGGGAACTGTCCCGCTGCACAGCGACCTGCCGATGTTTCAAATCCTCGAAACTTGAAATACTCGTATTGCTTTTCTGTACGATGATCGCCCGCTGGAATTGCAGGTATGGCTCCAGATAGGTCATGTATTGCGCCCTTGCCTGGGTATACCCGACCGCAGCCAGCAGATCGATCGACCGTTCCCTGGTTTTCTGCACCGTTTGGGTCCAGCTCAAGGACGGGTCATAGATAAAGGTGAGCCCGGTGCGCTCGGCAACGAGGGAGAGGACATCAGCGGTGATGCCGCCATGCTTGCCTTCGTTGGAGATGAATTCAAAAGGAACGAATTTTGGGTCGATTCCAATCCGAATCGTCGGATGCGCCGCAAGAAAGCGCGCTTCTTCTGCGCTGAACTGAAGCTTCTCATCAGAGCCTGACAGGGAGAAAATCGCAAGAAACAGCATCAAGAACAAACAAACCTTGAGCCTGTTACGCCTTCTCATGGTTTCTCCTTGCTACTCTTGCATTCGCATATTGATTTGAGGAACCACCTGCAAGAATGCTTCGAAGACAACCGGGTCGAAATGCCGGTCGGCTTCCATCTTCATCACCTCGATGGCCTTGGCTTGATCGAGCTTCTCCTTGTACACCCTCTTGCTGGTAAGTGCGTCATATACATCGATTACCGCCATCAAACGTCCCGAAAGAGGAATGGCCAGGCCACGAAGCTGCTCCGGGTATCCGCTGCCGTCATACCACTCGTGATGGCTTGCGATCAAGGTGCGGGCCATTTCGATGAAACTGATTTTCGAATCTTCAGATTCAATACTGTAGTCCAGTGCCTCGACGCCCTTGTTCACATGCTCTCGCATGATGGCAATCTCATCCGGATCCAGTTTCCCCGGCTTAAGCAACACACGATCAGGGATTCCTACTTTTCCGATGTCGTGCAGCGGTGCGGTATCGATCAACTCCTGAATCTCCTTGTCGCTGAGCTCATAGCCGATGGGCTTCACTTTCTGAAGTTGCTTGCACAGCAGTTCCATCATGATTTTCGTACGCCGGGCGTGGTCGCTTGTTTCGATGTTGCGCACCTCCAGAAGCCGTACCAAGGCGTTGATGGTAATCTCGTTGGTTCTTCTAATCTCTCGTGTACGTTTCTCCACCAGCTCCTCAAGATGACGGTTGTGCTCCTTGATCAATTCGGTGGACTGCTTGAGTCTGAGCTGTACATCGATGCGCATCTGAAGGGCTTTGAAATTCAGGGGCTTACGGATGAAATCGACGGCGCCTTTCTCCAAACCTTGGATTTCCATAGCAACTTCCTCGGTATTGGTGAGGATGATGATGGGGATGTCCAGGTTGAGCTCATGGAAGCGGTCCATGAAGGTGAATCCATCCATCACCGGCATGTGGAGGTCAAGCAGGATCAGGTCGGTTTGCGGGTGCTCCTCAAGCTGCTGCAATCCCTGCTCGCCGTTTCGGGCAAGTATCACTTCATGGTTGGTCAGGATGTATTGAATCAACGTAAGGTCGGTTGCAGCATCGTCGATTGCAAGAATTAAAGCCACCTTCAAACCCCCTTGAATATGTCTCATCGTATCATCGCAGGTCTGTGCGGTAAAGAAGAATGGTATGATATGACGGATGTATTTTCCTACAATTGCTAATAAGCCCGAGAGTAATCGATGAGATTGATCATCGGCTTGTCCTGGAGAAATAGATCAAGGTTTTTCAGGAACAGGGAAAATACCTGATGGGGGTCGCTCGGGGACAGTCCGCTTGCATGCGGGGTGATCAGGACATTGTCGAGCGTCCAAAGGATATGGTCTACAGGAAGCGGTTCGGGTGTGGTGACATCAAGCCCGGCACCAGAAATCCGACCGGTTTGGAGGGCTTCTGCCAATGCATCCTGGTCGATCAGGTTGCCGCGGCCAACATTGAATACATAGGCTCTTTCAGGCAGCAAGGAGATCCTTCGAGCATCCAACAGATGCTCGGTCTGCTGGGTGGATGCTGCACAAAGGGCGACATAGTCGGCTTGAGCAAGGAACGCATCAAGCTCGGATTCGGTACCCAGCTCATCCACATAAGGGGGTTTTTCTGTCGCTGTTCGTTTTACAGCCAACACCCTCAGTCCATGGGCTTTCGCCCGTAACGCCAATTGGGTTCCGATATCGCCCAGCCCGACGATGACCAGGGTGCTCTCCCAAAGGTCTTTGACGGGAAAGTGCCGCTTCCAGTTCCTGGTCTTCATCTGGTCGTGGTAGCATAGCAGATTGTGATTGAACGCGATGATCATGCCAATGATATGGTCGGCGATCTGTTTCCCATAGGTTCCACGCGCGTTGGTCAGAAGGGGAGGGACACTTGCATAGAGCGCAGGATCGACATACTGGCTGACTCCCGAGGAGGGGGTTTGCAACCAGCGTAGGTTGGCCGCAAGCTTCAAATCTTCTGGTTTTGGAAGGCCGACGACTATCTGCGCCTGCTCTATATGTCTGGATGTATACGCAAGCATTCCTACACTCGTCACATTGACCTGGGGATACAGGGAGGCAAGCGTTGCCAATTCCTGTTCATCCGGACAAAAATGTGATCCGGTGAGAAAGAGTGTGTTGATGGTGCGCATATCAGTTGCCCTCCCGTATGGGAGAAACCCTACCGGCTCTCTGGTATTTGGGCAAGAGACCATCAGCCTTTTTTTCGTGTTGTCTGATGCTTTTTCATCTCATAGAGGCTTGCGTCGGAACGCTTGACCAAAGTTTCCAGACTATCTCCTTCCTGCCACATCGCCGTACCGATGCTCACAGACAGGGCTTGTCCCTTCAGTTCGGGCAGGAACACAGCCTGAATATCCGACTCGATTTGCCTGCTGATCTGCTGTGCCTGCTCAAGATCACCGCAAGGCAGCAACATGGCAAACTCATCACCGCCTGAACGGAAACAGCCCTCCTCCCAATCCGAATGCTGCAGCAAGGTTTCTGCGATACGCACCAAAACCTTGTCTCCGACGGGGTGTCCGTGTTCATCATTGATGGGCTTGAATGCGTCGACATCGAGAGTCAGCAGTACAAACGCCTTGCCGCGCCTGCGGGCCTCCCGCTCCAAACGGCCCATTGTCTTGTTCATCGCACGTCGGTTTCCCAGGCCTGTCAATTCATCCGTATATGCACGGACGCTGATCAATTGGATGACTACGTAAAGGGAGAAGGCGAGCAACAAGGAGAGTACCGAAAAGGTGATGATATGCAGATAGAGGAGTTTATGGGATTGAAGAAGTAATGTTTCAGCCGAATAATCAACTCCCACCAGACCCGCCAGGCTGTCGTCACGTGCATCGATGATGGGGGCGAATGCACTGAGAAAAACTCCCCAGTCGGAGGAGATGAGATCCCTGCTGCCGGCTGCTGTCCTGGTTGTATAGGCGATCTGTTCGGTCTCATCCATCTCATCGAGGGAGCCGAAAGGGGAGAACAGCTCGCTGTCAGGCATTTCTGCATCGAGAATATAACGGATGGTGGCATCATCCACGAACGCCTCGGTATAGACAAATTGAGCTCCGCTTTGTTCCTTGATGGTTCTAAGCAGGCCATTGTAACGCTGGTAGTCGGCATAGAGCCGGGGGGTTTTCTCAAGATCCGACGCGTCTGCGATGGCTCGGTACACCTCGATGTCATCTTCCAAAAAGGTCGCAACCGTGGTGGCAATGGAGAGAGCGCGCATACGTGCGTTGTCCTTCAGGACGCTGGTGGTGCGAAAATAGAGAAATTGTGCAGGCACAAAGAGACAAAGCGTTGTTGCCGCGAGCAACAAGAGATAATTGCGTTTCCCGCTAAACGTAATGTGCAGGGGTTTCCTCATCAGACCTCGGAAGGCAGACAGGAGAATTCTTTGCGTCTCTCTTCTGCTTCTACCACACTTATAACGCAAGTTGTCTGGTTTGTCATCCAGCGAGCCTGTAAAGTGTGTTCGAAGTCTGATGGAAGCGGCCGGTATACGCATGCATACCGGCCTTTCGATTTACTTGAGATTGGCTCTGAAGCTCAGCGAGTTGAATGGGCTGGAAAGCGTGTTCGCCTGCATGCCCAGTTGGGCTTCATGCGGGGCGAAACGATACCCGGAAAGGATTAAGATCTGGAAGGAGTCGAACATGTTGAGTTCAAATCCAGTGGCGATGCTGCTGTAAAAATGCCACGCAATGTCTGGATAGGATTCAGTCTCGTCCACCTTCCCTAGAATCATTTGACCAAGGCTCGCCTGTATCATCGGATTGAAGGTGGCATCATTGAAGAGGGTGAGGGAGGCTCTCATCCCGCTCATCAGCGCAAATGTGTTGTCCTGGGCCGTCAATTCCAAGGCAAGAGGCTGGGCCAGCAGGAAGGCTTCGACCGAAATCCTCGACCCTACCGGGGTTCCTACCGACAGTTCGTAGAACCGATACTTGTCATCGCCGATTTCGGCCTTGCCTTTCCCAAAGCCGAGATACGGCTCCCAGGCTACGGCTGCGCCAACCTGGAAAAGAACGATGCACAAGAGTGCGACGGTGACCATGCTTCGTTGTTTCGCTTTCATACAATATTCCTGTTCTCTAAAAAATGAAGATGCATCTACATCGCAGATGAATATGCAGGAAGCTTGCCAAGTCTTGGAACAGCTCAATTTTGAAATACAAATCAAAAAAAGGGAAGAAGGAAGGTGCAATTGGTTGGTGAGGAATGCCATGGGTAGGTGGGAATTTTCCCAACTATGGTGGTAAATGCTTACCAGTATTCATCATGTATGAAAATATGGCTTGTGGACTATGTTTGGCCATTAGAAAATTCTCATAAATTTGTATTCTAGAAAGGTTCGAATATGTCACATTCGAAAAGTGCGTTGTATACTTTTACAAACTACATACACAAAAGGAGATTGATTCATGGAACTGTTGAAACTCATCGGCGTACTGATAGTCATCATCGGCTTCGTACTCAAGAAAGACACCATCGCAACGGTTGTCATTGCTGGTGTTGTTACAGGGTTGGTGGCGGGCATGCCTTTCATCGATATCCTGAACACCCTTGGCAAATCGTTCATCTCCCAACGAACCGCAACCTTGTTCGTTCTCACACTCCCGGTCATCGGCATCTGTGAGCGGTATGGTCTGAAGGACAAGGCAGTCGATTTGATCAAGAAGACCAAGCGCGCCACCTCAGGCAGAATCATCAGCCTGTACTTGGCTGTCAGGGCTTTGGCTGCCGCATTCTCGCTGCGACTTGGCGGCCATCCTCAGTTTGTACGTCCTCTGATCAACCCCATGGCCCAGGCGGCGTATATCGCCAAGCACGGGCAGGCGGATGAGAAGACTGAAGATACCATCAAGGGGTATAGCGCAGCCGGGGAGAATTTCGGCAACTTCTTCGCCCAAAACTGCTTCATGGGTGCAAGCGGGACACTGTTGATCGTCTCCACCCTTAATGAGCAGGGCTATCCCATCAACGCCCTGCAGATCGCCATGATGTCCATCCCCATCGCCGTCATAGCGGTGCTGGTAGGCATCGGGCACAACTATCTGCTCGATCGTCATCTCGACCAGCATGCCAAGAAGGGAGGGAAATGAGTATGACCAGAAACGTAGCAATCGCAGAGTTTTTTTATTGCATCATCGCCCTGATCTTCCTGCTTGTCGGTATCAAGGCACTCAGGGACAAGAGTCATCCAAAGCGCATCAGCACCACGGCGTTCTGGTTCATCCTGGCCTTTACGTTCTCGGTCGGCCCCTATCTGCCTCACTGGATCACCGGTGTGTGCGTACTGGCCATTGCAGCTCTTACCGCTGCAAACCGGGTGGTACAGTCCGCCAGCGATGTCCCCGAGGCTGAAGTGACGCGTAAGCATGCCGACACACTCGGCTACAAGGTCTTCATCCCGGCGTTGTGCCTTGCAATCGTCGCCGTGCTGGCCGCCACCTTCCTTCCCTTCGGGGCGAATAATGCCATCGGCATTTCCGCTGCCGTCGCCCTCATCGTAGCCTATCTGATCACCAAGGCCCCGGCTCGCTCTGCGGTCGTCGACGGAACCCGTCTGATGGACAATGTAGGGCCTGTTGGTATTCTTCCCCAGCTCTTGGCTGCATTGGGGGCCTTGTTCACAGCCGCCGGTGTGGGAACGGTCATCGCCAAGGGGGTGAGTGCAATCATTCCCGATGGCTCGCGTTTGATCGCCGTAGCTGTATACTGCATCGGCATGGCGCTCTTCACCATCATTATGGGCAACGGTTTTGCAGCGTTCAGCGTCATCACCGTGGGCATCGGCATCCCCTTCCTCATCATGCAGGGAGCCAATCCTGTTGTGGTAGGCGCCTTGGGTCTGACGGCAGGCTACTGCGGTACCCTGCTCACTCCGATGGCGGCGAATTTCAATATCATGCCGGCGGCGTTGCTTGAGACCAAGGACAAGTATGTCATCATCAAGAGCCAGGCCCGTGTGGCTTTCGTCATGTTGCTGGTTCATATCATCCTGATGTATATCCTGGCATTCTAAGGGGGTGCTCATGAGACTTTTGTTGACAGCATTCGATCCTTTTGGTGGAGAAGCGGTCAATCCAGCCTTGGAAGCGGTGAAAATGGTTCGTCCCGTCGTATCCTCAGTGGAAGTCGTGAAACTGGAAGTTCCCACGGTATTCGGCAAGGCGATACAGAGGGTGGCGGAGGCGATTGCAGAGATCAGGCCCGATGCAGTGCTCTGTATCGGGCAGGCAGGCGGCAGGTTCGACATTTCCGTTGAACGGGTGGCGATCAACATCGATGATGCAAGGATCGCCGACAACGAAGGCAACCAGCCCATCGACCGACGCATCGCCGACGATGGGCCTCCTGCCTACTTCTCAACGCTCCCGATCAAGGCGATGGTGGATGCAATCCGCAAGCTTGGGCTTCCCGGCAGTGTTTCCAATACCGCCGGCACCTTTGTCTGCAACCATCTGATGTACGGGGTGCTCCATACCATTGCCAATCAGAAGCGGCCGATCAGGGGAGGCTTCATCCACGTACCTTTCATTCCATCCCTGGTGGTTGCCAGGCCTAATGCCCCGAGTATGGCTCTTGCCGACATAGTACGGGCATTGGAAGCCGCAATAGGCGCCATAGCGGCCTATGACACCGATGTTAGACTGGCAGGGGGCAAAGAGTTTTGAACGAGTGTGAACGACTCTGGGTCTATGGAAGCCTGCTCTCCGGTTTCTTCAATCACGTGAAGGTGCTGGAGGGCAGGGTGGTATCCCTGCACCCGGCACGTGTCAAAGGCAGACTGTTCCACCAGCTGCACAAGGGGTATCCGGCCTTGCTCAGCGGTTCCGACTGGGTCTACGGGGAGTTGCTTCAGATCAGGGATTTCTCCAGTGTACTCCCCCTTGTCGATGAGCTGGAGGGCTATGCGGCAGGCGGGGCCGACAACGAATACGATCGACGGATGAGCCAGGTGTTCTACCAGCAGGATGGGGCCTGGCTTGCCGTCGGCGCCTACGTCTATTGGTATGCGCGCAGGGATTTGGGAACCAAGGAGAATCCCGCTCTCTATCTGCCCGGGGGCGATTGGAAAGGTTATATGCGGGGCTGAAAAGGTCGGCTCTTGACTAAAAAGGAGCCTTTTCAGTATAAATGAATGAATTTAAAAATATTCATTCAGGATGGATGCATGGAAGAGAAACAGGCTCTATTGTACAAGGCGGCAAAGACATTGTTCTCCAAGGGTGGGTTCAAATCCACCAGCGTAGCCCAAATCGCCAAGGAGGCGGGGCTCGCTGTGGGAACTTTTTACCTCTACTATCCGTCAAAGGAAAAACTGTTCCTGGATATATTCCTTGAAGAGAACGCAGCTTTGAAACAGCAGTGCCAGGCTCAGCTTGATGTAACGCTGGAGCCGAAGGAAGTGATCGCCCATATGCTCGCGTGCAACAGTGAAGGCATGCGTAGAAGTCCGATTCTACGAGAGTGGTACAACCGCAAGGTCTTTGCAAAACTCGAGCAGGTCTATCGCCTTGAGCACGGCAGTGAAGCGGTGCACTTCCTCTACGATACCTTTGTCGAGTTGGTGGGGAGGTGGCAGGCTGCAGGGAAGATCAGAAACGATATAGATGCCGCGACGATCATGCTGGTGTTTACGGCGATCATCAATATCGATGTGCACAAAGAGGAGATTGGAGTGGAGCATTTCCCCCGGTTGCTGGACACGATCACCTCGTTGGTGATGGACGGCCTGATACAGGAAGGCAGACATGCGTAGCGTCGAGGCAAATCTAGCAGTCATGCATACCCAACTGTCCTGCAAGGTCTATGGAAAACAGCCCGAGGCGGCGATTGAGGCGGCTTTTGCCGAAGTGAAGCGTCTGGAATTACTGCTGAGCAGATTTCTTCCCGATAGCGAGGTGAGCAGCATCAACGCTCAGGCGGGAAACGGTTTGGTGGATGTTTCCTCCGATACCATCGAGGTGCTGCAGGAAGCCGTGGCAATCGGCGCTCTCTCAAGCGGTGCGTTCGATGTAACCATCGCTCCTCTGATGAATCTTTGGGATTTCACCCATGCTGCAACCCCTCCCACCCAAGCCGCCATTAAAGAAGTTCGCTCACTTGTCGATTACCGCCAGATTCGGTTGGATGTGAAGAATCGACGTGCCGGCTTGGGAAAGCAGGGGATGCTGCTGGATCTGGGAGGCTTGGCCAAGGGCTATGCCGCCGATCGTGCCAAGCAGGTGCTCATCGAATGGGGTATTGAATCGGCATACATCAACCTTGGCGGCAATGTGTTGCTCCTGGGATCGAAACCGGATGGGTCGGCATGGAAGGTGGGCATCCGTCATCCCAGGATCCAGAACTCTTTGGTTGGAGCCATCGCGGCCAAGGACGTCTCGGTTGTCACCAGTGGTGACTATGAACGGTTCTTCATCGATTCACAAGGAAAGCGGCAGCACCACATTCTCGATCCGAGGACCGGCTGTCCGGCCCGCTCCGGCTTGATTGGTATGACGGTGGTCTGTCCTCGTTCCCTGCATGCGGATGCCCTTTCAACAACATTCTTCCTTTCAGGCATCAAGGGCTGCAAAAAGCTCTTGGCCGAACTTCCCGAAGTAGGGGTGTTTGCCATTGATGAGCACTTGATGGGATGGATATCCGAGTCATTGGTCCCCGTTTTCCAACCGGTAACGGGACTGAACATATCGCTTCTCAGTATTTGAGGAGGAACAGAATGCGTACAACAAGGAGAAAACGTATGTGGTGGATTTTGTTTGCTTTGCTGGTGCTGATCGCCGTTGGCCTGGTAATGGCCATGCGGGTGGATGGGCCGAACCGCAAGGAGGCATCCCAGCTGCAATTTGAGAATGTGCAGTTCTCAAACCTCAAGGATGGGACGTACGTCGGGAAGTGGGAGGGTAGCACCTCGCACATTCGCGACACCCAAGTCGAGGTGCAGATTGCAGGTGGACAAGTCTCAAGTTTCAGGATTCTCAAGGGTGCTGTTCCCAAGAATGGTCAGCCGGTTAAGCTTTCCAAGGGAAGGACCATTGATGAGTTGTTTCAGACAGCCATCGAAGCAAAAACGCTTGATGTAGATGTGATCAGCGGGGCGACTGTCACTTCCAAGACCCACCTGAAAGCATTCGAGAATGCATTGAAACAGGCTGCGCAGTAAAAAAGCGGTAGGTAATGTCTTGACAAAATTATCGTACTACGATAAAAAATATCTGTAATACGATAATTGGAGGCATTCCATGCTTAGTCTGTCAAACAAAGGGCTGCGCCTGCTTACAGGCCTGCTTACCCTCAGTCTCATTCTTGGCTCCCTTGCCGTAGCCGGCATAACGGTATACTTGGCTGTTTTGGCTGTGCAGGGTGACTTCTCTCTCCTGCTGGTGTTCCCCGAGGGCTTGCAATTCACTCAGACCGTGCGTTCTGCCAGTCTCGGTTCTTTTCTGCTCTACTCCGTCCTTCTGTTGGCAACCCTTGTGCTTGGCTTGTTGTTTTTGTATCTGCTGCGCTCGATTCTCCACACACTAAGCCGGTCCAAGGGCTTCACCCAAACGCTTCCCAGCAAGATACTCAACATGGGCTATATTCTGCTGGCCCTTGCCTATGCAAAGCAGTTGCTGTTGGTCCTTGTCTTTACCCAGGATCTGGGAGAACTTTCAGGCTTGCTTGGCTTCCGCTTTCAGCTGCTTCCCAATGAGGCTGTCTATGCACTTATTCTGCTCGTGCTCGCCCGGGTGTTCAGCTACGCATTTGCCTTGCAGCTTGAATACGAGCAAACGGTCTAGGCAAGCGTATGGCAATCATCATCCGACTTGACCGTGTGCTTGCAGACCGCAAGATGTCACTAACCGAATTATCCGAGAAGGTGGGAATTACGATAGCGAACCTCTCCAACCTGAAGACAGGGAAGGTGAGCGCAGTCAGGCTGAGTACCATGGAGGCAATATGCGAGGTGCTTTGCTGTCAGCCGGGGGACTTGTTTGAATATGTCCGAGAGGATGATTTAGGTTGAATCTCCTCCGCTTGCATGCGATGATACAGTCATCATAACAACAAACATGGGAATGGGGCGCGTATAAGCTGGACAAGAAGTAGAAACGTTCATAACGCATCGTCTTGGACGATGCGTTATGTTCACGGTCGGGCCTTGTTTCCGAGGAGATGTATCGGTATGGATGCATGGAGGGTTGAGCACGACTTGCTGGGTGATAAAATGGTTCCTTCTGATGCCTATTACGGTGTTCAGACGGTTCGGGCGATGGAAAATTTCGTGGTGTCCAACATCCCGATTTCCCAATTCCCTTTTTTCATCCAAGCCTTGGGCTACATCAAGAAAGCGACTGCCTTGGCGAATCTGGAGTATCAGATTCTTGATCCTGCGGTAGCTAAAGCCATTATAGAGGCGTGCGATGAGATTATCGGAGGCAAACTTCACGACCAATTCCCTGTCGATGCCATCCAAGGGGGAGCTGGAACCTCCACCAACATGAATGCGAATGAGGTTATCGCAAACAGGGCTCTGGAAATCATGGGCAAGAAACGCGGTGAGTATAAGATTGTCCATCCCAACAACCACGTCAATCTTTCCCAGTCGACCAACGATGTCTATCCTACATCCATTCGCCTGGCAGCTGCCTGGATGCTCAACGCTCTGCTTGACGAGCTTGAAAGCTTCAAGCAGTCCCTTGAAGAAAAAGGCAGGGAGTTTCACGATGTGCTGAAGATGGGGAGAACCCAGCTTCAGGATGCCATTCCTATGACCTTGGGTCAGGAGTTCATCGCCTGGGCGGAGAGTGTAGGCGAGGACATCGAGCGGATGCGCATCGCCCAGACTCTGTTGTATGAAATCAACATGGGAGCCACTGCCATTGGAACCGGCTTGAATGCTCCTAAAGGGTATGCTGAGGTTGTCACGCGGCATTTGGCACTTCTGACCGGATTGCCGTTGGTTCCTTCAAGGAACCTGATCAAAGCCACCCAGGACTCCGGTGGGTTCATCGAACTCAGTGGTGTTCTGAAGCGAATTGCTGCAAAGGTCTCGAAGATTTGCAACGATCTTCGGCTTCTTTCCTCGGGGCCACGGGCTGGGATCAACGAAATCAACCTGCCTCCCATGCAGCCCGGCTCCTCCATTATGCCCGGCAAGGTGAATCCCGTTATTCCTGAAGTGGTCAACCAGGTTGCTTTCGATGTCATAGGCAACGACCTTGCCATCACCCTGGCGGCCGAAGCCGGCCAGCTGGAGCTGAATGTGATGGAGCCGTTGATTGCATTCAAGCTCTTTACCTCGATCAACAATCTCACCAATGTATTGAACATTTTGACCAACCGCTGCATTACCGGCATCACGGCAAACAAGGAGCGCTGCCGGGAGATGGTGGAGAACAGTATCGGCCTGGTCACGGCCTTGGTTCCGGTTTTAGGGTATGAGCTTTGCTCGGAGATTGCAAAGAAGGCTCAGAAAACCGAGGGATCGGTCTATAGGATAGTGCTTGAGGAAGGGTACCTGAGTGAAGAGGACCTTACGAGGATACTCTCCCCTGAATCGATGTTGTGCATCTGACCTGGTCGTGGTAATTTTTCTTGACTTGGAAAAACCGCACCCGTACCCTGTATCCATACAGTCATCCAAAGCAATGGGAGAGAAGGGTATGGGTGAAGCGACCAAGGTGGTTATTGTCAATGCAAGTCCGAAGGGCGAGTACAGTCTTACACTGCAATATGCAAGGTATTTGGTTACGCGTGAGCCGAATATCGACTGGTCCATCATCCATGTGGGTGAGCAGCTTACCGATATGGAGTATGACAAGGCTTGGTTTGATGGAAGCCTTGCGTTGCTCGAGCAATGCAAGGCCGTCATCTGGGCTACGCCGGTATACACCATGCTGGTTCCCTGGCAGCTGATCCGCTTCTTCGACCTGGTCAGGCAGGCAGGCAGGAATTCTGTATTCAAAGACAAGTACGCCACCAGCGTAATGAGCTGCTTCCACTATTTTGACAACCTTGCCGAGCAATGGCTCTATGGTACCTGTGAAGACTTGGGCATGCATTTCATGGAAGGTTTCAGTGTGGACAACATCGACCTGCTCAAGGCTGAGTTCCGTAGTAGCATGCGGTTTTTCATGCAGGAGTTTCACCAGGCTACGCTCAATCGTACTGTGATGGTCCGCCGCAGCAATGTGCTGAAAGACGTGAGTTCTCCCGTCTTCAAACCCACATTGGGAGAAGCCTCGGCAGCAAAGAAAAGAGATATACGTACCGTACTGCTTACTGATGAGCAGAACACGGATGGCAATCTCTCTGCAATGATCAAGGTCTTTCTTGCCGCCTATCCCAATGAGGTGGAGGTTGTGGACATCAATGACTTTCCCTACGAGGGAGCATGCCAAGGATGCCTGCGGTGTGAGCTGGTCGGTCCGTGCGACCGCAAGGACGGTTTTCAGGACTTTTACCAGAACTTGGTGAACACCTGCGACGTACTTGTTCATGCGATGAACATCGAAGGGCGTTATCTGAAACCAATTTGGAAGTTGTTTCTGGACAGGACGTTCTCCAACGGACATCGAACCAGCATGATGGGCAAGCACACCTGCTATCTGGTCGCCGGGCCGCTGGGTCAGCTTTCCAACGTGAGAGAGTTTCTGGAAGGCAAGGACCGGGTCGGAAAAGAGAACTCGATGGGCGTCATCAGCGATGAATGCCCTGACTCGGCCCATCTGCAGGCTTTGATCGAGCAGCTTGCCGTGCGTCTGGACCGAGCGTGTCGGGCCAAGTACCAGAAAGGAGTGAACTTTCTGGGTGTCGGCGGCATGAAAATCTTCCGTGACCTCATCTACGGCATGCGGGGGGTGGTGAGGGACGACCACCGTTTCTATAAAAAGCGCAAGCTCTATGACTTCCCGCAGAAGAACCTGAAGAACCAGCTGTTCAATCTCTTCATGGGAGTGGCGACAACCTTCAAGTTCGTACGGATCGGGGCCTATCAGAACATGAAGCCGCTGTACATCCTGGAGCACAAGAGACTCGTCGATTCAGACAGGCTGTAGGGTTCTCAATACTCTCTGATCAACGGTTCGAACGATGCCCCCCTGGCAGAAGGAACATAGCAATTCTGCTCCGCATCAAAAGCAAGGAAGGCATCGGTCTCCGCCTTTTTCCTAAGTATCGGGATGGGCCTCGGGCCCGCCCAGTGCTTCCTCGTTTTGTTATGTGTGTACTTGATCGTAATCCTGTCTCCGACAGATAGATTGCTGTTGCTTCTCGTAACCAGAAGCACCTCGGCGTTGGCCTTGACCTTGGTATTGCCCGAAAAGAGGTTGTAGGATTTGGATACCGAGAGTACCTTGAGCTGTAGGTGTTCTGGAGAGCCCAACTGCATGAGTCTATACTCATGGGGTGCAATCTCGGCAACCAGCGTTCCCGTACACAAGAGTAGTATAAGCAGTAGGATTCTCTGTTTCATCGTATGTCTCCTCAATTCACACATGTACGGTACAAGTGCCTAATTGTCAACCAAGAGGCTTGCCGGTTCTGTACAACCAATGCATAAAGCAGTAGGGTTTTTATAGGAGAGTTCCGCCATGGATGAACGTGTTGTTGCTCAACTTGGAAGCAGGGATGTGGATGCAGTACAACCCCTTTTTCATGAGGTTTTCACGCAACCGCCTTGGAATGACGACTGGAGCGACACTACCCGGCTGCGCCGCTACCTGCTTGATTTGTTGGAACCGAGCGGCTCGTTGTGTTTTGGATTGTACAAGCAGGGTGTCTTGATAGGGCTCAGCCTTGGCAGGGTGCTTCATTGGTACTCAGGCACCGAGTATCATATCCAAGAGTTCTGCATCAAGAAGTGTGAGCAGGCAAAAGGATTGGGAGCGGACTTCCTTGTTCGTATGGAGCCTCTGCTTCTGCAGCAGGGCATCGAGTCGATATTGCTCTCTACCAATCGTACCGCTCCCTCCTACGAATTCTATCGCAAGCAGGGTTTCAATGAACTTGCTGATTACATCCATCTCTATAAAAACATCCCCAAGGAGTAAGAAATGGGAACCACCGTGGATTTCATAGAATTTGTCGTAAGCCAGATCGATGAAAGTTGGCAGCCGGTCTACAAGAAAATGTTCGGCTCGTACATGGTCTACATTCACCGCAAGCCGCTCTTTTTGGTATGCGACAACACCGTATATGCAAAACAGCTGGAGAACTTGAAGGACGTCCTTGCAGAAGCGGAGAAAGGTTTTCCGTATCAAGGCGCAAAAGAGCATTACATTGTAGATGCTGAGGACCGGGAGCTGCTTGAAGAGGTCATCCAGATTCTTGAGCCCCTGATTCCCGTCCCGGTCAAGCGTCCGCGGAAAAAGAAGCTAGGCTGAGGGCAAAGCCGATGTACAAGAGGTCCGGTGATCAAAGGAAGGCTATGAAGAAACGGAACATTGCACGCACGTATTTCCTGTACGCTTTCTGTCGAATGCAGTGAAGCCTATACCGTACATACTCTGCGTCAAGTCCTTCACACCGGCAATACGAACTGAGTTGCAGGTCCTCGATCATAGTGCTATCCCAGCTTAACCGTGAGGCAGCAGGAAGAACCATTCATGAGCGTCTGTTCGACGTCCACGGTTGCCTCGCTCTTCAAAGCCTTGATCATCGCAATCATGGGATCGAGGCACCATCCCTTGCAGGGGGAGGCCCCTCCCATTTTCTTCGAGAGAGCGCAGAGCTTGCAGGTTGTGGCTACAGCGTTATAACCCGAACCATCATGCTCCACCTTCCAGTCTGCACAACCGAAAATGTTGGATAAATTTGAGAAAACACCCTCGACTGTGGAAATGCCAAGCTGTGCAAGCAGGTAGGGTGCTGTTTGCCCCTGCCTCTCCTGTTTTCGCTTTTCAATGGCTGTAAGGGCGCCGAGTCCCTGGTACGTGTTCACGGTCTCTGCAATTGCCGCTGCATAGACATTCTGCAAGATTGCCAATTTCTGTTCTGATTCCATACGTAGCTCCTTTATTTACACTAACGTTCGTTAGGTATTTTAAGCAAATTTTTTTACTCTCCTCCCAATACAATGGAAATCTCTTGGCGGATCTCTTCCTCGCTCATGACCTTGCTCTTCACCACGATGCTCTCGATGATGTTTTCCATGAGGTGCATCAACGTCCGGATCCTGACTTGTGCATCGGCTCTGCCCTTGAAGTGGGGGAGCAGGATCGCACTGTGACGTGGAATGATTGAAGCCTCCCAGGCTTCCATGAGAGACAGAAGCTCGTCATCGCCATCGAAGGAGAGGTACACCTTGATTCCCAGGCGGTAGATTTTCTTCTCATACGAATTCAGGTGCATGACATTGAGGATGAAATTGGTATAGAAGTCGAGCATGGAACTGCTGTCAAGTCTCTCCGACTCCCTCTTGAGGATGCCAAAGTAGTCTTCCTTGATGATCTCATGGAACAACTCTTTCTTGCTTTTATAGTAGTAGTAGACCATGGGCAGTGAACAGCCGGCTTCGCTAGCTATGGTCCGAATGGTCGTTCCATGGTAGCCGCTTCGGTTGAAGTGCTCTACTGCGATTCGCTTGATGGTCTGCTTCAAATCCTGGTCGGTCATACTTCGTTCCTTACCTAACGTACGTTAGATATACACCTTTTCCTATTCCCTGTCAACTGTTTCTACAAGTTCCCATAGAGCTTGTGCTGAAAAAAGCGGACTTTGCACTCAAGCCTTTGCAGCCTGTTGGCAGCGTAGGCATGCTGAAGCCGGCGATAGAGCCCACTGATTAAAAGTATCAGGGACCCTCCTTTGTTCGGATCTCGCATGCAGTGTGCAATATAAAGGGTGTCGAGTCCCTCGTGTCTGCATGCCGGGCTGAACTGTACGCCTTGCGTAAGCTGCTGCCGGTACCGCTGGTGGTCGTACTGTGTGAATTCCATGGTAGTGAATCCTCCTTGTAAAAAGATTGTTATGGCTGTAATGCCAATTCGATGGACTTAAGATAGGCTTTCGAAGTTACTGTTGAGCCGGATACGGCATCGACCTGTACGCTTTGCTGGGTCCGAACGCGTTCAAACACGGCACTGGAGACCTCGTCCTTTGCAAACTTCATGTCCTTGATTATGCGAATTGCCGTGATTACATGGTTCTGTACCGTCACCTCCACGGTATTGCTCCATCGTTCAAAGGCGAAAGATCCCCGGTAGGGGCCGTCCGATACGACTGCGAGATCGACTTCCCCAATTTCAAGGCTCATCATCTCATCAAGCCCTCTGGTGAGCGAGAACAGGCTGCAGGAGCCCAAGAGGGTGATGCCAAGCATCAGGGCAAGAGCAAGTAGTTTATTCATGTGTTAATCCTCCATTCCGGCCATGCGCACTACGACTACTTCACTGAAGTAGGTGATGATTGTTTCCCTCTGCATCTCGTCAAGGTCTTTTTCCACGATGAGTTTCAAGGCGAGACCCATGGTTGCAGCAGCTATGGACTGGGCTGATAATTCAATCAGGGAGAAGTTCACATCCTTGTCTTGATGCATGCTTTGGATGCATTGGGCAAGGATGCGTATGGCAATGCGTTTCTCGGCTGCTCCCTTGAAGAGGTAGGAGGTGTGTTCCACCACCGAGGGTGAGCCATCGGTGTGGACAATGGTAAATTCCTGAGGTATTTCGAGCGCTGTCTGCAGGAAGGTTCGGGTCATCGCCATCAGCTTGCGCTTGGGGTCTTGTGCCTGGTTGCCAGCTGCTCCAAGAGCTGCGGCAAGCTTTGCATAGCCTTGTTGCAGGAGGACGGAGACAATCTCCTCCTTGCTGGCAAAGTAGTGGTAGATCAGCGAGGGGGTATAGTCGATTTTTTGGGCGATCTTCCGTATGGAAATTGCTTCGAAGCCCTCTTTCTCTGCCAGTTGTCGTGCAGCATTGAGAATATCGTCCTTCATCCGCAAGGCGTCGCGTTCCCTTCGTGTAGACATGGTTGCTCCTTATTGAACAGTGTTAGAATATTGAACACTGTTCTATATACAACCAAGCTCATTCTCTGTCAACACCTCTGGATACTAATTTCTATAGATTATGACTATTCGATTGCTCTTGTTCCAGAAGAGCGAGGAACAGGGCTGCAAGGTCCGGGTCGAACTGGGTTCCTGCTCCATTGTGGATGACTGCACGAGCCTTCTGTGTTCGCTGGTGTTCATCCCCTTCTGCATCGGTAAGAACTCGGTCGTAGACCTCGGCAATGGCGATAATACGGGCAAGCAGGGGTATCCTGTTCCCCTGAAGACCGCGGGGATAGCCCTTGCCGTCCCATCGTTCATGGTGGCTGTAGACAACTTCAGCGAGGACCAAGGTATCCTCAAACAGGTTCAGGATACGATAGCCGACGACAGCATGTTGCTGCATCGTGGCATATTCATGATCGGTCAATGCTTGTTTTAAGAGGAGCTCTTCGCTTACAGAGATTTTCCCTATGTCATGCACAAGTGCGGCTTTCTCCAACGTGACGATTTCAGCTTCCGTCAGACGCAGGGCTGAGCCCAGGCGCGAGCTCAAGCGGCCGACTGCCTTGGAATGTTCCTTCTCCTTTGGATTTCGTGTAAAGAGCTTCTCCTGCAGGTTTGCGAGCATAGTATGCTGGACGTGCTTGCGGTTGGAAATCTTGTCCTTGTACATGGCATTCTCGGCATTCGCCATGAGCTCCTCAAGTGTCACCTCAGGTGTTGTTTTAGTATCAAACCCAAGTGATATACTGCATTTGATGGTCTCAAATGGCGTTTTT
>WARP01000597.1_pt2 | contig 21523 bp, 19 predicted proteins | sample 4769151 | NCBI WGS metagenome assembly WARP01 (sample SAMN08893023, study PRJNA449175) | gut metagenome | isolation source: rumen sample fed with dry roughage | host: cow | place: India: Nagpur | collected 2016
CCTTCAATTAAAATATTGCTAATATTACGTTCTGCAACGCCACCGACAATTCCGCACATATTTATAATCCTCTTATTTTTTCAGTTTTTGGGGGCGTTGATAGTTTTCTTTAGCCACTTGTTTTGAGCGTTCAAAGGCCAAACTATTTTCTGCGACATCGCGTGTGATGACTGAGCCAGCACCCACAGTTGCTCCATTGCCGATACTGACCGGAGCAACCAGTGAACTGTTCGAGCCGATAAAAGCTGAATCACCAATAATGGTTTTAAATTTATTCGCGCCATCATAATTGCAGGTAATGGTGCCGGCACCAATATTTGAACCTGCGCCAACTTCGGCATCACCTAAATAAGTAAAGTGATTGGCTTTAGAACCGAGTCCAATACTTGAATTTTTAACTTCAACAAAGTTGCCGATATGGACTTCATTGGCCAGTTTGGCACCTGGACGTAAACGGGCAAATGGACCAATTTGCGTATCTTCACCGACCACGGCATTGTCAAAGATACTGTAGGGTTGTACCTTGGTGCCTGCTGCAATCTTGGTATTCTTAATGACACAACCCGCACCAATTTCTACATTATTGCCAAGTTCACAATCGCCTTCGATAATCACGTTGATGTCGATACGTACGTCTTGACCGACTGTAAGATTGCCACGTAAGTCGAAACGGTTTGGATCAATGATATGCACACCTTGCTGCATCAGAAGTTTGGCCTGATAGAGCTGGAATTCACGTTCTAAAGCTGCAAGCTGGACCCGGTCATTCACGCCTTCAACTTCAAAGGCACGTTCCGGTTCTACAGAAGCCACTTCAAGACCATCGGCAATCGCCATGGCCACGATATCCGTCAGGTAATATTCGCCTTGGGCATTGTTGTTGCTTAATTTTGGTAACCATTGATGCAGTTTGGCATTGCTGACACAGTAAATACCGGTATTAATTTCCTTAATTTGACGCTGTGCATCGCTGGCATCTTTATGCTCGACAATGGCCTGAATTTTATTGTTTTCACGCACGATACGGCCATAACCGGTCGCATCAGCCAAGGTTAAGGTCACCAGGCCAATTCCTGTTTCACGTGAAACAGCCAATAGTTTTTCTAAGGTTTCTTGGCTAATGCAAGGGACATCACCGGAAAGAATCAGGGATACGCCATCAGTAGGCAGCACCGGTAAAGTCACTTTTACCGCATGACCGGTACCGAGTTGCTCTGCCTGTTCAACCCACTGTACATTTTCCTGTGCAAAGGCTTGTTGAACTAGATTACCGCCGTGTCCAAAAATGGTAATAATATTTTTGGCATTTAATTTTTTAGCCGTTTCAATGACATGACCGAGTAGAGGGCGTCCTGCGAGCGGCTGCAATACTTTGGGTAAGCTCGAACGCATTCGAGTTCCTTTACCTGCAGCAAGAATAATCACAGAAGTTGACATAATACACCTTAAAAACTTGGCTTAAGCCATTGAAATGTTGAGGTACACGAGAATACAGATTGCGGCCCAAATGCCGGCAATAATATCGTCAAACATAATGCCAAAACCGCCTCCGACTTGACGGTCGATGACACGAATAGGCCAGGGTTTCCAGACATCAAATAAGCGGAACAGGACAAATCCGATGAGCACCCAAAGCCAGCTCATTTGTGCGAAGTAAATCAGGGGCAGGAAGGTAATTGACTGTCCTGCGAATTCATCCCAAACAATACGGCCATCATCATGCACACCCATTACTTTAGCGGTTTGCCCACAAATATAAATGCCAATAAGTGACATTAAAATCATGGCAATAATGGAGTTGGTAAAGCCAATTGCAAGCCAGGCAGGAATAAACAGCAATGCAAAGGCCGAACCAAAAGTGCCCGGCGCTTTGGGTAACAACCCGGAACCAAATCCGACACCGCAAAAAACGATAAAGCGGTTGTACCAGGACATGTCTTTAAAATGAATCGCAGGTTTATGCAAAGTGTTCGTATCCATGAAATTGCAGCGAATGGTCTACGCCATTCTGCACAAAAGTTAACTCAGTTTTTTGGTCAATTTGTCCAATTTTGCTAATGTTGACATCTAATTGTTGTTGCAAAAGCTTTTCATAATTTTGCGGGCTTATTGTAAAGCATAACTCGTAGTCATCGCCACCCGCGAGGGCATATTGCCATTGCTGTTCTTGAGTTAAATTTTGTAAATCTGGACTGATCGGTAACTGGCTTAATTCCAGTATTGCACCCACTTTTGAGGCTTTTAAAATATGGCCTAAATCTTGCGCTAAACCATCAGACACATCAATCATACTGGATGCCAGGCCTTTGAGTTGTTGTCCAAGCTGGCAACGTGGCGTTGGATAATCCAGACGTTTTTGTAGCGGATGTCCTAAATTGTGCAAAGCAAATGCAGCATCACCGACTGTGCCAGAGACACAGACATAATCACCGACTTGTGCGCCTGAGCGTGTGATGGCTTTGCCGGTGTCTATCCAGCCAAGTGCAGTGACCGAAATGGTGAGATGAGGACTTTGCGTGGTATCACCGCCAATTAAACTCACCCCAAATTGATCGCAGCAATCATATAAACCCTGACTAAAGCCTTTGAGCCAGTCATGATCAATTTGGGGTAGGCTCAATGCCAGTAAAATGCTGTGCGGTTTGGCACCCATGGCGGCAATGTCAGATAAATTGACCGCAACAGATTTCCAGCCGATGGCATGGGGATTTGTATCTAAGGGGAAATGTCGTCCAGCAACTAAAGTATCGGCACAGATGACCAGTTGTTGCTGTGGAGGAGGGGTGAGCAAGGCTGAGTCGTCACCGACACCTAAATCGACCGACGCGGAAGTCTTCCGATTAAAATAAGTATCAATGATCGAGAACTCAGCCATACAACAAATCTACTTTATTTAGTTGGCTTGTTGCTTTTCTGCTGCACGTAAGGTTGTCGCTAAACGATCCAATACACCGTTGATGTATTTATGGCTGTCTGCACCGCCAAAATGTTTAGCCAGCTCGATTGCTTCATCTAAAACGACACGATATGGAATTTCAAGATGTTCTTTCAATTCATACGCACCCAGACGAAGAGTCGCGAGTTCAACGCCGTCAAGCGCACTAATTTCACGATCCAGCACAGGGATTAGGAGCGCATCCAATGCTTCATGATTGGCAACCACTTGAGTCAACAATTCATGATAATAGCCGAGATCCACTTTGTGCATGGCATTTTCCACACGTGTACGTGCTTCAATTTCATGTACCGGATTGTGGCTCATCTGCCATTCATAAATTCCTTGTACAGTAAAACGACGTGCTTTGCGTTTTGCTGCATAAGTTGCTTGAAGTGTTTGCGACATAGCGTTAAATAGCCTTTAACAAGTTAACCATTTCAATCGCAGTAAGAGCAGCTTCACTGCCTTTATTACCTGCTTTTGTACCCGAGCGTTCAATCGCCTGTTCAATACTATCCGTAGTCAATACACCATTAATGATCGGTAAGCCAGTGTCCAGGCCAACCACGCCTAAACCTTTGGCACATTCGCCAGCAACAAAGTCGAAGTGCGGCGTGCTACCACGAATCACTGCGCCCAGGGCAATAATGGCATCAAAACGATCAGCAGCAGCCAGTTTCTTAGCCACTACCGGAAGTTCCCAAGCGCCAGGTGCATGAACAACAGTGATATTATCCTCTGATACACCATGACGTTTCAATGTATCAATTGCGCCTTCTAATAGATGTTCGACAACAAAACTATTAAAACGACCCACTAAAATCGCGTAACGGCCTTCGCTCGCGAGATGTAACATACCTTCAATACGGCGAACTGCCATAGCAACCTCGATGATTTTTTAAGTTGTTTGATGTGCAGTGATGTATTCCACCACTTCTAAGTTAAAACCTGATAACGCATTAAAACGTAATGGAGAGCTGAGCAATTTCATTTTCTCAACCCCTAAATCACGTAAAATCTGGGCACCGACACCAATCGTTTGGTACTGCTGAGACAGTGCAGCATTGGATTTGGCTGGTTTGGGTGTATTTAAACTTTCCAGCGCAGGGCCAAGGTCCGGTAGATGATGTTGGCCAATCCACACCAAAACGCCACGCTCGCTAGATGCAATTTCTTTCAGTGCCTTGTCGAGATTCCAGGCCGGTTCACCATCTTGCTTGTTGATTTTTAGCAGGTCACGTACCGGGTTGAAGCCATGAACGCGAACGGTAGTGACCCCTTCTTTTGGTTCCCCTTTAACCAAGGCTAAATGAATGTCCGGGTTACCAATTTCACGGTAACGGAACAGTTCGAAAGTTCCGTATTCCGTATTTAAAGTTTGTTGATCCAGACGTTCAACCGTTTGTTCATTGGTCATGCGGTAATGGATTAAATCCGCAATAGTCCCGATTTTCAAACCATGCTTTTCAGCAAAAATTTCTAAATCTGGACGGCGCGCCATGGTGCCGTCTTCTTTAATAATTTCACAAATCACTGATGCAGGTTCAAGTCCTGCGAGACGGGCCAAGTCACAGCCTGCTTCAGTATGCCCGGCACGGTGCAATACGCCACCTGGCTGAGCCATCAACGGGAAAATATGACCCGGTTGTACAATATCCGCAGGTTTGGCATGCGCGGCCACAGCAGTCTGAATGGTATGAGCACGTTCAGCTGCTGAAATACCCGTTGTAATACCGTTGGCGGCTTCAATTGAGAGCGTAAAGTTAGTCCCGTGCTGTGCGCCGTTGGCATCCACCATGAGGGGAAGATTGAGCTGCTGACAACGGTCGCGGCTCAAGGTGAGACAAACCAAACCACGTGCATGTGTGATCATGAAGTTGATGTCTTCAGGACGTACGTGAGTCGCAGCAATGACGAGATCACCTTCATTTTCACGGTCTTCATCATCCATCAGGATGACCATTTTTCCTGCACGGATATCTGCTACGAGCTCTTCAACGGTATTGAGCGGCATCAACCTTCACCTTCTTTTTGTCTCAAATGACATTTTGCTTGCATTGATTGTTGCATAGTCTACCGTTTTTTTACGATGTTTGCCTATGCTTATTGATTTCCATTCCTGGTTCATTGTTATACACAGAGCCTGAACGCTTGAAAAGAGGCCTTTATTTTAAAAAGCCGTGATTATGCTGAATCTTTAAGCAGTTGAAATACATAAATAATGACAAGCTTATGCAAAATGCTGCTGATTTATAGAGTTTTGTATGCGAATAGAATAAAAAAGCCCCCATCTTTCGATGAGGGCTTTTTTGAATCTGGAGCGGGAAAGGAGANNTCCCGACCCCAACCTTGGCAAGAGTCACCGACATAAAATACACTAAATAACATAATTGGTATTTTAATAAACCCTATATATAACAGTTATATAGAGTTTTTATTTTGTGTGGTGTGATTTAAGGTAGGGTAGGGTACTTTGATTTTTGGTCACTAATTTATTGTGATAATCAACAATAATAACCAACATATACATGCTTAACCTAAAGGTGTTTTACTGACTGGTATAATTTTATGATGAGAGGGGTGTTGCCTGGGGCTACGGTTTCTGTTTTGCCTTTTGGCGTAAGACGTACAAATATAAGCTTTCTACTTTTTCACGTGCCCATGGTGTGGTACGCAAGAATCGCAATGATGATTTAACACTTGGGTCTATGCAAAAACATCTAATTTCAATTTTACGACTCAAGCCTTCAAAGCCACCATAGTAATCTAGCAACTCATCCAAAATGTCAGCAAGTTTTTTGCCGTGTAAAGGGTCGTTGGGGGTGTTCATAATAGATCAATCGTATTTTGGGTGGCCATTATTATAACCTTGGCTAGTTGGAAAACTAGAGAGTTGGAATGTAGGTAATGATGGACTGAATAGCCACCAAAATTCTGGAGCACCCCCAGCCATCGAGTGAGGCATCATATATATGACTCGGTAATCCCATTTGTTGTGTAGGAAAGTTTTTTCTTAATGGGTCACCTTTTTATGGAAGTAGGTAAGAGGAAAGCTCTAAACCTTTATGGATCGCTTCAGTACTGTACTCAAAGGAAATTAATGGTTGACCTGTGATTGCTGTTGAGAAGACCAGTGTATCCTAAAGCCAATATTCACCCCATCCATTGTAGTAAATATTAAGCTTTTTGAGCATGGGTTTATTTTCTTTTGATACGTTGGCGAGCCGTATTGCTCTCATAGCGAAGAATGTCATCTACACTGTTTAAATGAGGTTTGAAGAGTTCCTCTAATTCTTTTAATCGGCCTAGTACCATGGCAACGCGTATTAAATTTTCAAATGAAACATTTCGACCAGCTTCCAGATTAGATACTGTATTCACACTAATACCAGCACGTGTAGCGACATCTGCCTGAGTCATTTCCAGATAAAGTCGTTCTTTACGAAGCCTCTCACATAATAAAGTAACAACTTCTTTAGGTTTTCTGAATCTTAAATCCATAATATTGGGTCTTATGTTTATATATGACTATTAAGCCACAAAATAATGGAGTTATAAAATGTGTTGGTTGATCGGTGAAAAGGTGCTTTATTGGCTGATTAGATCCTATTAGATTAAAGAAGTCTAATTAGACATTTACAATCTATAGCAATAAAGAATCATTGCTGAGTAATTAAAATGATGACCATCTCCAATGACCCTTGGCATTTTCCACGTACAGAACTAGCTAAACAAATTTTGGGCATGCTTGAAACTGGGCTAGCTAGTTCTCTTACTTTTTTGCCCCGCGCAGAATGGGAAAAAGAATTTTTACGAAAAGATATTGCGCCCCTAGCAGAACAGCTTGGATGGCGCGTTTTTTATTTCAGTTTTTTAGATGCAGGCCTGCATAGTGAGGGGGCAGTTTGTAAAAGCTCTTGATGAGTTTTCAAAACAAAATGGCTATCGTGCCTGCATTTGAATACTAATTTAGTGAGCGATGCATCAGTTGTTTTTTCTTTCTGATGCTATCTCATCTTGCTTTCAACCTAAATTAATCTTTGTTGCACTTCGTCTGAGAATCTAAGAATATAAAAAACCACCGCAAGAGGTGGTTTTCTTCAGACTCAAAACATAAAGATATTACTCTGGGACGTATATCATCCGGCCATCACTCATTTGATAAGTCACTCCGGCTTTACTGCCTTCTCCCTCACCCATTTTCCCGGTTGATTCGTACTGCCTGATTTCCTTGCCATTCTTGTATGAAATTTTCATATTGGCTTCACCAGGATTTTGGACCACAATCACCTTGTCTTGCGAAAATGGATTCAATGGGTTTTGCACCACCAGCATCATCAAAATCACGCATAACACTAAAAACAAATCAATGAGATTGACTACTGACAGCATTGGATCATCACTTTCATCCTGTTCCATAAAACGCATCAGCTATCTCCCTGCAATTTTGTCAACCGAGTCAGTTCATAGTGTCGTAATTCTTCCAGCAGCCAACGACGACGTACCACCAAGATATAAAAACAAATGGAGGCAGATATGAGGGATAAAATCACTGACGAAAAAGCCACAACCATGTTTTGTCCTACCTGCTCCGACTGACCACTCGACAGTGCCAATAGGGCAGGCCCCATTGGAATCATGGTGGCAATCAGACCAAGCATCGGCGCGGTACGTGACACAATCCGCAACCATTCCAGACGTTTAATGATCCACAGTTCGAGATCATCACTACTGATTGGTGTTGTTTGACGATCTGCATAACGCGCCAACATGGACTGATAACGTGTCGTGTTTCTCAGCCATGCTTCAGTGATAAAGCTGCCCAAAGCACATAAGGCAAAAATCAGCATTAGTAAGATCAACAACATCACAGGCCATAAAAATAATTTAGAGGCATGATAAATCAGACTTTCGAGTTGTAAAATTTGCATAACCGACCTTAGCGTTGACGTTGTTGATAGATTTGATGCGCTGCACCAAATCCTAAAATCGTGAATAAAAATAAAAGGCCATAGTGCATGACATCTTGTTGTGGCTCTTTTGGCTTTTGTACGGCTTCTAAGGTTTGACCTTTGACTTTGACCGTGTTTGATACCGTTTCAGGAAGCGACTGTATTTTGGCTACATCCATCTGAAAATCGGTCTTTTTCATCAGTTGTTGTGTTGCTGTCTCCTGTTCGACAGATACTGGCGTATTCAGCCCCACACCTTGATGACGCATCGCTGTTGATGCCGCTACATGCGCTGGCACTTGCGATGCGGATACAGAAGCCACATGCTGATCAGTGTTCCAGGTTTGTGTTTCTGCTTCTGTCGAGTTGAGCGGCATCTGATGCAACTGTGCTTGCATAAATGCATCCACACGACGCGATGAATCGACATGATCCAAGCGCTTACGTAAAGTGTGAATACGTTCTGCGATTTCAGCTTTGGTTTCTTGATCCGCCTGCCAGTAATCTTGATGAATGGCTTCAGCCATACGATTTAACATTTGCAGCTGTGCACTGGGATGATGCTTTTCAAACCATTCATTGACACCCAACTGACGTTTATCCTGTACATAAGTGTCATATAAATCATCCCATTGATCCTTCCGGACCACAGCCGGGTCTGCCACATTCCATCCATATAAATTGTTCGTGGCATTTAACACTTCTAAAGTACCTGCATAACCTTCTTGTTGCATGGCCTTAATCCAGGTCGGATTTAAATAACGCGTGCGCATTTCATCAGACAAATAGGAGTTTAATAAGGTCACTTGCGCTTTATTCTGGCGTAAATCAGTTATCAGTAATTCTGGCGAAGCACCTTGAACTTGACGTACAGCCAGCGATAAACCACCCAAATATTCAAAAGGGTGATCGGTTGATAAGACGCCCTGTACATTAGATGAGCGCGACATGATCGCCATTTCCACACCTTTCAGGTTTTCGGCAAACATGTTGACAGGCAGCTGTTCTCCCCATGTCTGTTCACCATAGGCATATTGCAATCGATTTAAAAACGTACTGGCCAGCTGCTGTTCCTGATCCCATTGATCATCTGTTAAAATTTGCTGACTAAAACCCGAACCATATTCTCCCGGAGCATTGCTGAAAATGCGTAGGCGCGATAAAGACTGAGCCTGTTCGGGGGAAATGTGCTGTGCAATAAGGGCCTTTTCCAGTTGCTGGCTATGCGTATAAATTGGGTTGTCTGCTTCATCCAGTTGGGCAAGTTTGGACATGGCTTGTGCCAACAAACGGATAAAACCATCAAACTGGTCCCTGTAGACACTCGTGGCCTGTACCACCACATCCACCCGTGGACGCTGCAATGCTTCACGTGGAATAATCTCCAGTTGTACCAGTTTACCCGCATCATTCCAGACCGGCTTTAAACCCAAGGCGGCAAGGACCTGACCTTCAGAGACACCCAAATGGCGAATCGTTTCAGAAGACCATAAACTCACTGCAATTTTGGCAGGATATTTATCCGGATGTTTTTGTTGATATTGTTGAATCATCTGGCCAAAGGTTTCACTGCCCATGCTATAGGCAGATGGAGTAGGAATTTTACCGGCTTCAAAAGCATATAAATTCCGTCCACTGATCGTTTCGGGTTGGCGAATCGGATCACCGCCTGAGCCAGGAACGATAAAGCCGCCATTTAATGCCGTTAACAGGCTGCTCAGTTCCATCTCTGCACTCAAACGTTGATAATTTTCCTGAGCCGTCGTGATCCATTTTTTTAACTTGGCATTTAACTTCATCTGTTCAATTTCAGTATCCTGATCCGGATTGGCCAACACATGCTGCTTTAAGAAACGAAATGGCAGCGACTGTTGAATCGCGGCAACATCACGATTAAAAATTTCCTTCGGGTCATATTTTAGGTCCTGAATAAAATCTGCACCTAACTGTTGTAGTACAATTATCAAACGCTGCTCATCTTCTGCAGCTTGCCCAAACTGGTGTAAGCCCATCGGCACGGCCTGTCCTGCCAAAGCATGCAGATGATCATGCAACTGTGCATAAAAGGCTGGGAAATCTGCCTGCATTTGTGATTCGGATAAGCTTAAATCCTGAGCAATCCCACTTTTCAGGGTTTGTTGGATCAGCCGGTTTTGCGTGTCCTGTTTCACCATGCCATCATTCAGCTGTACATATTGATGAATAAGATCATGCAAATCACGCAGTTCATCATATAGACCTGAAGGTGCCAACGCTGCCGTTTGATGGCTAATGGTCACCGCACGTCCACGACGTTTGGCTTGTATTGCCTCTGCAAGATTGTCCTGGACATAAGGATAAAAAATCGGTAAATCGCCTGCCGTCAGATAACTATAATCATCGACTGACAAACCCTTATCCTTGCCCGGCAACCATTCTTGTGTGCCATGTGTTCCTAAATGAATCAGGGCATTGGCATGCTGTTGCAGATATAGATATGTGGCCAGATACAACGGGTCTGGAACTGAATCTTGGCGATGGTAATCTTTTCCCGAGCTTGAACGAGGTGGCTGTGGCAGAAGCATCACCTTACCGTATTGCACGCGTGGAATCGCGAAATACCATTGTCCCTTACGTTCGACTACGGCCCAGTGTTCTTGCAATCGTGCCAGAGTCGATGTTGTGGCGAGTTCTTGCTGACGGTCAGCAGGCAGTTGTGCCAGCCATGTCAGATAATCCTGGACTGGGAAATAGGCAAGCAGGTCCTGTGTGGCTAAATCTTTTAATTTTTCAGGTTGATTCAATCCTGCAAGGAGCTGTCTGGCATCGTGAATGATCTGTTGTTCACTCACCGTGTGGGTGTCATATCCGGCGTGTTGCAAGGCTGTCTGAATATTTTCCAGGCTTCGCGGAATATTCAAATTCGAGGCTGACAGATTTTGCTGCCCGTGCGGGTAGTTCCAAAACATCAGCGCAAGCTGCTTTTCTGCATTGGATAAATATTTCAGCCTAGCTTGTGCCTGGGTGCGCCGTAGTAAACTGCCAAGTTGCCCAGGCATCCAGCTTTCTTGACCATGCTCATGGATGGACAATACCGTCGGATCAGAAAACCCCCAGGTTTCCGGCAAACTTAAAAACACCGATGCCAGATGTGGTGGCACACCTGAGGTCGCGCTGTGCCAATCTTCCATGCTGCCATGAAAGGATAAGGCTTGAATCATGGGGGCATTGATTTTCTCAAGCTCTGCGACCAGTTGCTGACCATTTTGAATATGCGTCAAATTCACCATCGCCGTGATGGGCATGTCCTTAAAATATTCAGACAGTGTCGTTTTCGCTTTAGACTCACTCCACAACAGTACAACAGGCATCACGTGCTGCTGTTCAGTCAGCTCAATCAACTCATCAAGACGTGCTGTGGTTAAATTGGTTAGATTGCTTGGATGCATCACATACACCACACGTGTCTGTGCTTGAGTATGCTGTGTCTGATAGCTGTCATACCATGCCTGATAGGCTTTCACGCTGTCAAAAATCTGCTCGGCTTTGGAATGATAAATGGCGATGTCCGGCATTTTTTCAGCCTTTAAAGCCTTTTTTTCCCCGGTCGTGATCCAGCGCTGCAGGGATATAAATAATTGCTTAAAGTTGTTCATGCCACCACTCGCATATAAGTCAAGCAGTTTAAAACCGTACAGCATTGGAACTTTGTGAAACTTGGGTGCTCCACCGCCTACAATCATATAAGGACGCTTCTGCTGTTCAAGTCTTGCAAGTGCAGCGTCCTCGACCTGCTTACGGTCTGGTGGCCGAGGTACGTCTAAAATCACCATTTCGGCTTGCTGAATGGCCGACTCAAGCTGTTCCATTTTTTGCTCAACATTCATATGCTGAAGCTGGACACCTTGTTGTGCTGCCAGCGCTTTTAATTTTTCATACTTCTGTGCACTGACAAAATCATTATGCAGAATTAAAAGCTGTGTCTGTGCTGACTGCTGTGCCATGGCCGCTGTACTGAATCCAGCCCATAGACAGATCAGGCAAAAACAGAATTTCCCTAGAGAATACCCACGGAGTTGACCTGCGAGTAAATGCTGAAAGATCACCATGCTTAAAATCTCGCATTCAGGCCGAGGAAGTAGCGACGACCAGCATCGGTAGAACTGTGTAATTGATCAGGATCGAAACCGGTTTTCTCATCGGTAAAGTTTTCGATCCCTGCTTGTAGCTTGAGTTGATGGGTCAGCTGATAATCAGCATAGAGATGCCATAAGCTATAGCCTTTGCTATAAGGCTGATCCGCCGCCTGGAATTGGCGACTGCGGTAATGGTGACGTAACCGTGTGCTGAACTGGTCTGTGGCTTGCCAATTTAATGAAGTATTCCATTGATGCTTAGCGCGATCCGGCAAAGGCTGTTTACTGCTTTGATCTTGTGCATCTAGATAGGTGTAATTGGTTTCAAGATGCCATGCTGGTTCAAACTGGTAGGCCGCACGCCATTCCAGGCCTTGCAACCGGGCCTGAGCAATATTGACATAATCCAGACAGACCTTGCCCGCCACATCACAACGCGTGCGCCGTGCAGTTTCAATCAAGTCATCGACATCGTTTTGGAACCAGCCAAGTGAACTCTCAAACTCGCCATGATGAAAATGCAGTCCGATTTCATAAGCGGTGTTGGTTTCTGGCTGCAAGTCAGGATTGCCACGAATGATGCCACGTCCGCCCATTGCTGCATGCGACTCGAACTCAGCTGAAAGCTGTTTCAGTGTGGGGGCTTTAAACCCCCGGCCGATGCCGGATTTTAGGGTCCACTGTTCAGTTAAATCCAATGCGGCACTCAGTTTCGGGCTGAGTTCCCAACCAAATTTTTCATGCTCATCCCCACGCAAGCCCATACCTATTTTGAGGGGGTCACTGACTTGCCATGTGTCTTGCAGATAAATACCGTAATGCGTTGCACGATCTTTGTGTTGCTGATTCACGGTGGGGTCTTTTAACTGTTCGGAACGCAGTTCATTGCCGACAATAAACTGATGCTTGCCCTGTTCAAATTGCAACTGCATACTGGCAATTTGATCCGTCAGTTGCTGTGGTGAGGTCGTGTCTCCGCCATCGCTACGCCGGCTGTCACGTTTAAAGTCCGTTTGATACAGTTGTACAGTGCTTTTGCCCCAGTCCCATTCACCTAAATGCTTCAACCCGACACGACGACGCTCAATATCATCATTAACCTGATAATACTGACCGCGTGTTCCACTGCGCAGATCTTGACGCTGTTCTTCAGCATAGTCCGTAAAAATTTCTATCTGCTGTGCAGGGTTTAATTGCCAGAATAGTCCCACATGGGCTTGGGAATTTTTTTGCTGGTCTTGTAGATATACTTGATGCTGTGCAGGATCATGCAAAGCATCGCGCTGACGGTATTCGCCCCAAAGACTGATGCCTAAACGGTCTTGAATCAGTGGCCCTGCAAGGTAAGCACTACTTTTAAACAGATCACCTCCCAAGTCGCTTTCATTCCATACCGACTGCAGACTTGCTGAACCTTGCCATTCATCAAGCGGTTTTCGAGTAATTACATTGACCACCCCGCCCAAAGCTTCAGAGCCATACAATGACGACATGGGGCCTCGCACCACTTCGACTTGCTGGATTACCTCAGCGGGAATCCAGTTGAGTTCGGCATCCGAATGGGCCACCGCAGACGAAGATGAATTAATGCGCTGACCATCGACCAGATAAAGGGTATGTTCTGGATTCATACCGCGAATAGAAATACCTTTTCGATTTAAGCCGAGTCCTTGACTTTGAATCCCGACTCGGTCGTCCAATGCATCCGATAGATCTCGTACAAAACGATTTCTAAGGCTATTGCCATCAACGACATCAATACTTGCAAGTGCTTCATGGATATTTTCTGGTTGGGCCGATGCCGTAACCACAATGGTGTTCATACTGTGAATGGGATGCTCCGCTGCTACATCTTCAGCGGCAAAGGTGCTGTGTTGAACACATAACAGTCCGGCACCTAAAATAAAAATACGCATATTGTCTTATTGGGTTTTCATCTATTTCCATAAAATGTTATGTTATAACATAATAAAATGTAAATGATTTTATACGCTTTTCTGCATTCATGGTCAAAATGGATACAATTGTTAGAAGTAAAGGACTTTGTTGCACAAACAAAGGCACTGTTGTACATAACAACGAAGGGTAAGCTAAAGGGGTGGCCTATAAATCCCTTCGACGGCCTAATGCCAGTCAGTTAAGAGATTGACTGGCATTTTTTTGGATATTTCTGTGGTTTTCCTTTCACAACTCGTGGGTAGTTTCTACTTCTTCTTTCCGGTAAAACATACCTTTTAGATTTTTCCATCAAACTTTCTAGATGTTTAGGCAAATTGCCTGCGGAGGCCAAAGAATCAAATCTCAATAGGTTAAGGATAGCAATAGAGGTAATATGAAAGCTCATTCTCAAAGGACTGACTTTTGCACGTTGAGCCATATATAGCTAAATACCAAATAAATTATCACAATGTTTTTGAATAATTCATCAATGTCTTTTATTCGCAAATTATTTTTAAACCAGAAAATGGTAGTTATGAAATCGAGGATGCTCTTTTCAAAGAATGGATTATGGATGAAGCATAATTTTGAAAACTCACTTGGATAAAAATAATACTTTACTACTATAATAAGTATATAATAGGCAAAACTGCCTATACTTTACTATTTAAATAGAATTATGAATGATTTTTGCTCTATCCAAATATTTCTGAATAATCAATGGATCGATTGTGCCACTATTGAAGTAATAGGTGAAAAAGCTAAAGGTTGGAAAGCTAGCTGCGGAACATATTATTCAATGGATTATGCAATTGAACATATGGGGTTACGAGATGGTCATGCTGTTTCAAACCATTATCCGATTAATTTAGAAAGCAATATTGAGCCTACGTGGCCAGCTTTTCTAATTGATCTATTACCTCAAGGATATGGTCGAAAAGAATTATTAAAAAAACTTGGCCGCCCTGAGTATGAAGAAGAGTCAGCAGATTGGCCATTGCTTAAAGTAGGAGCGAGCAATCCTATTGGTAACTTAAGAATAAAAGAAGCTCATGAATGGCTTTTAACTCAATATTCAGATCAGTTAGTACAAGGATTTTCAATACAGGAAATTATTGAACGTAGTGAAGAGTTTCTTGAGTCATTATCATCTTTTGGACTATTTATCTCTGGATCATCTGGCGTTCAAGGCGAGTGGCCAAAACTATTACTCACACAAGGCCATGATGAGTTATTTTATCTTGATCATACGTTACCTGATGAAATGGCTAAACAGCACTGGTTGGTTAAATTTAGCCGAGGAACAGATCAATGTCTGAACAAAATTTTGAATCAAGAACCCTTATATATGCAAATAGCAGCATATTTAGGATTGCGAGTGTTTAGACCGCTAGAATTACATGGAAGAACTTTATTTATTCCACGTTTTGATCGGCAAGTGGTGAATAACCGTGTTGAAAGAATAGCTCAAGAAAGTTTAGCTTCTTTTAGTGGAAAAGCGGGCTTCGGAGTAAAAATGTCTCATAACGAAGTCTGCAAAATTATAATGAATTGCTGTACGGATCCAGAAACAGAAATTCTTGAATATGTAAAAAGAGATTTAGCCAATATCGCTTTAGGAAATAAAGATAATCATACCCGTAATACAGCATTTCAAAGGTTTAACAATGGCGATATTCGATTAACGCCTTTATTTGATTTTGCCCCTATGTGGTTACATCCAGATGGAATCGCAAGATCTACTCGATGGGAAAAAGACGATAACAACTGGGCTTCAATTGCCCATCAGATTGTAGAATGCAGTTCTTTAACCATAGAACAAATAAAATCTTTATTTTCTGAACAGTTACCTTTGTATCAAGGACTTTTAACCCAGATGAAATCTATCGGGATAGATGATGAAATTCTAGAAAATTGTGCATATCGCATTGAAGGTATTTGCGCACAATTAAAGGAGATTTGTTATGGATAAACGTTTTATTCCCCTCTCTCAAATAGAGCAAATTAGAAAAAGACAATATGTTTTAGAAATGATTCAGCTTAATCCAGACTGGCCGATACATGTCATTGCAAAATTCATTAGAACAGAGCTGCATCTGACATTACATGAAATGTCCAAGATCACTAAAATTTCGCTTCAAACTTTACAGAAACTAGAGCGATCAGATGCAAATCCAACTCTAGAAACAATGCTAAAATTTTTAACCCCATTTGGTTTAAAATTAACGGTCGTGAAGAAATGATCACTTCTATCAGGATATTTTCGACCTCAATGATCTGTTTAACTTCTCGGATTTGATTGTCTTTACTCACAATATTCCTATTGAGTGAGTCGAATCTGTGCTCGGGTTGAGCAGTTCGGCTACTGTTCTGAAATGACAGCTTTGTCCGTTATAATTGTATAAACATTTTTAGTGTCTGGTAATTATGTCCTCATTGATCAATTTTCTATCTCGCTTTAGTACTGCAACTCTTCAGCGCAGCCAGAGCTATGCTAAACACATTGATAGGAAAACGATTGAGTTCTTTGAGGAAAAAGACGGGGTTACGATGTATGCCCAAATTGAAGGAACAGATTATTACGATACCGCAATTACCTATAATCCCCAAAAAGACCGTTTAATCGATGACGACTGCACTTGTCCGGTTGGATATAACTGTAAACATGCTGCTGCTTTAGCGCGGTTATTCTTTCAGGAATATCGCCAGGAATTTCAGCAGCGTTATGCTGACTCTCAATCCCCGCAGGGAATCACAAAACGCCAACGGGGGGATGATCAGGCGCAGCGCTGGTTGAATGATTTTAAACGGTATTTACAACAGACTGAACCAGAGCAATCTGTCAAAACAAACAATTATTTAATTTACCTGCTAGATCAGTCTGTCAGCTTAAAGAAATTGACAGTTGATGTTCAGAAGGCCAGACGCAATAAAAACGGCTCAATTGCGGGGGAAAGTTATTATACCCAATATGAAAATATCACCAGAAAGCATCTGACTTTACCTGAACAAAAACGACAATTATTTAACCAGATTTATTATTATGCCAAAATAAACAGTGACGAACGCTTTTATCAAAGCAATCTTGATATCTCCAGAATTTTATTGGAGCATTTCAAATCTTTTATTCAAAGTGGCGATGTGTACTGGCAAAAAAAGAGCCATACTGCACTTCAATGGTCAGAACAAGGCTATCACATCGAACTGATCTGGCAACAAGGTGTAAACAAACAGACAGAGCATTTAAACATTGAATTGGTCAATGGTGATATTCGACTCGATTTGAAATCAAATCCACATATTCAGATTCTCGCGAGCCATCCACCATGTTATGTGAATATTCAACAGAACACGGTGGGCCAGTTATATGGTGAATATACGGCAAATCTTCTGTACCATTTTTTACAGATGCCTGATCTTCCATCTATGCTCTTGCCAGAGTTTGAGAAACTGACTCATCAATATTCAGACGTGAAAAATCTGCCTCGGCCCGAGTCTATTCAGCATATTGATGTCCTTGAGGGAAGTCCCCAGCCAATTTTACGCTTCGGTGTTTTAGATAAATTTGATTGGAAATGGGAAGAGTCTGTTTGTGCTGAAATTGAATTTTCCTATGCTGGTGGGCGAATAAAAGCAGGTACATCAGGTGACAGTTTTATTGGTGAGCAGCATGGCAAAATGGTGCGACAGCTTCGGGACTTAGTTCAGGAACAACAGTCAATCCAGCGTTTACAGCTATTGGTCGAATCACTGAAGTGGGTGAAAGATCTTAGTTATGACCAGCAATTAAAACTGGATAAACAACGTCTCGATTCTATGGTTTTTGCTTTCTATGGAGACTGGATCAAACAGCTGATGCCCATCAATCAAATTGAGTTGATGGGCTGGCAGATAGAGCATCTGGAAAACAGCCCCTTTAACCTGCAATATGTTGAAAATTTAAATATTTCTATCACTGAATCTGAAGGCCAGCAGGACTGGTTCAATATCGGGGCGACGGTTCAAGACAGTGCAGGCAATTCTTATAATTTACTTGATGCGCTCGTAGCTTTGGTGCGAGTAAATCCTGATTTACTTGATCCGCGGACTTTTATTCATCTGCATGACAGTCAAATTTTCACCCTGAAAACTGCAGTGGATCAACCTGATTTGGCGCTATCCGCTAGGGATATTAAGCCGGTATTATTGCATCTGCAGAGCATTTTACAGCAAGAAGAGCGCAGTATTGATCGCTATGATGCGAGTCAATTATTAGAATTGCAGCATAATCTTGGGATGACATGGCAGGTCAGTGATCGCCTGCAGAAATTTGTACATAAATTCAAACAAGGCTATCAGCAACAACTGCCGACACCACAAGGTTTTCAGGGGGAGTTGCGTCTATACCAGCAGCAGGGCTTAGGCTGGTTACAGTTTTTAAGGGAAACCCAGCATGGCGGGATTCTGGCGGATGATATGGGTTTGGGTAAAACAGCACAAACTTTAGCCCACTTACTCATGGAAAAGCAGGCTGGTCATTTGCAGGACAGACCCGCCTTAATTGTTGCACCCACATCGCTGATGCATAACTGGTTCAAAGAAGCGGAAAAATTTACCCCTGAGCTCAAGGTACTGCTGCTACAAGGCCCCGACCGCCATCAGTATTTTGAGCAGATTTCACACTATGACATTGTGTTAACCACCTACCCGCTCTTGGCGAGAGATGAAGAGCAACTGAAGCAATATGAATATCATCAACTCATTCTGGATGAAGCGCAGAATATTAAAAATCCGCGTGCCAAAGCTGCACAGGTAGTACGGCAATTAACAGCGCGACATCGTCTATGTCTAACTGGTACACCTATGGAAAATCATTTGGGTGAGCTGTGGGCACTATTTTATTTTCTAATGCCAGGATTTTTATATTCACAAGAAATTTTTAATAAAAAGTACCGTCATCCGATTGAAAAACGCGGTGATCAGCAGTTAAGGCAAAAGCTGGTCAACCGGATTAAGCCCTTCATTTTACGTCGCTTGAAAACTGACGTAGCCAAAGAATTGCCAGAAAAAACTACGATTGAAGTCAATATTGATATGAATGACCAGCAATCCAAGTTATATGAGGCTGTTCGTGCCACGATGCAGGAAAATATTCAGAAAATTGTGGCAGAAAAAGGCTTTAAACGTAGTCAAATTCAAATTTTAGATGCCTTACTGAAGCTACGTCAGGTGTGCTGCCATCCTAGCTTACTAAAGCTGGATTCAGTGAAAACCGGGCAGGCACACTCTGCCAAACTTGAACAGTTGATGGATATGGTCGTTCCAATGGTGGAGGAGGGGCGAAAAATTCTGATCTTCTCTCAGTTTACCTCAATGTTGGAACTGATTGAGCAACAGCTCCATCACGCAGAAATTGGCTATGTGAAGCTGACTGGAAAGACCAAAAAGCGAGATGAAGTCATTACAGCATTTCAGTCTGGACAAGTGCCAGTATTTTTAATCAGTCTGAAAGCAGGAGGGGTCGGTCTGAATCTAACTGCCGCAGATACGGTCATTCACTATGATCCATGGTGGAACCCTGCTGCTGAAGATCAAGCTTCAGATCGTGCATGGCGGATTGGACAGGACAAGCCAGTATTTGTGTATAAGCTGATTACCAATAAAAGCATAGAAGAAAAAATTCTTGCCTTACAGCAAAATAAAGCAGAACTGGCACAGTCTATTCTAAGTACCGATCATGAGGGCGAAGCGAAACTGACGGAAAATGACGTGATGAACTTGTTTGAGAAATTTTAGTTTGGTTTCAGATTACCCTAATCATCTGTAAGTATCTGAAAGTCTGGATGCAATTTTTTCCAATGTTCTCTTAATTTTTCTTTATGAGCAGAAATCATAGGTAAGTCTAGTAATAGCACTGGCCATACTGACCGTGCTTTGTCCATGATCGCGTGAAGTTGTTTTTCAATAACACGCCATGGAACACCGACTTTTTCAGCCCATTGTTCAAAGTGTTTCATCTCAGCTAAATACCAATCTTTATTTTTAGCAAGATTCAATGCGAAATGACGCTCATTTTCAATATATACACTAGTCATCAATATATCGTATGCGGGAGATAATCTTGGTGTTCTTTTGTCCTGATAAATCATACTCCAGTTTTTTAAGTGTGCATCTCCATTGGCGAGCAAAATATTGACAAGTAAGCGGCTGGCAAATTGCTGAATATCAAGAATTTTGTTATCTGAAAATTGATAAATGATCTTTCCTATCTGCTCATAATTTGTGGTGCTGTATTTCTGCTGTGGATATGCACCGAAGATCTGAGCAAAGTCTTCGATGTGAATAAGCTCTGTAGTATCAGCAGTACTCTGTCTATCAAATCTTTTGATTGCGAAAGCATATTGCTCTTGGGGTAAATTTAATGGTGGAAGGTCTTGTAAAAGGGCCATATCCACCAAGCGAATCTCAGGGACATCTATTCCGACCGTTTTGGCAAGGGTCATCATAGAATATTCATTTAGCGGAACAAAAGCATGTCTGGAAGAAGGAGTTTTGATAATCCAGTCCCCGAGTAGAGTCGTTTCCGTTGCCTGTGCTAGTGTAAAACGCCCATCTTTGGCTTTCATGGAAAACTTCATTTGGACGCCGGCCAAGGAAAACTTATTATCTGTTCGAATCTCTTGCTTTAAAATTTGATCTGGATTCGAGATCTGCAGTTTGAATTTTATTTCATCTGGAATTTCTTCTGGATCTAATGGAGTCGCAATGAGTGCTCCAGGTAAATCATGACCTAAAGCTGCCAATAACTGAAATTCATTGTCTATATGTACTTTGAGGCTTTGTGCAATCAGTTCACGTAATGCACCTTCTGGTAGCAAGTTTGATAGCAAGGGGTGTAAGCGCTGATGTGTAACATAGGTCTTTTCTAAAATTTTATCCGCTTGAGGATACAAGGGGGAAGTCAGCAGGCTCAAGGTCGGACGTTGCTGATCAAAGCGGAAAGAATCTGTAAAAACCAGAATATTTTTTCCGCTCTGAAATCCTGCCAAGTATCCAACGATACCGTGATGTAATGTTAATTTCAGGACGGCAACAGTATTCATGGTTCCTCTCCTCCGAGAAGACCCTTCCATGGGTTAGTCATTAAGTCATCCTGATCTTCAATAGTGACTTTAATTTCATCATTCAATAATTGTCTGATCAAATGAACCTTATCATCAGGGATGAGCATCAGTTGAGCATTTAATCCTGCCGCTATAATTTCTAAGGTCTCTAATCGAGGGTTGCCCTGACTTTCCAGTTTTTGGTACTGCTGTCTTGAAATGCCTGTACGGGATTGCATATCAACTTGCTTTAAGCCCAATTGGGTTCGTCTTTTTTTGATTTGCTGAAGTAAAGACTTATTCATTGTAGATACATTTATTGCTTTTAGGTCCTGTAAGAAACATATTAGTTTCTTTTTTTTTGAAAAGCAATTTATGACTTTATCATTTCGATCTGTAAAAGCCCTAGCTACGTAGTGATCTGAAATCACTCTGAAAATACAGTTAAAATACGCGGTTCAATTTACCTTAATCTCCTTACGTAATTGGCAGCCAGAT
>WARP01005114.1_pt1 | contig 21358 bp, 15 predicted proteins | sample 4769151 | NCBI WGS metagenome assembly WARP01 (sample SAMN08893023, study PRJNA449175) | gut metagenome | isolation source: rumen sample fed with dry roughage | host: cow | place: India: Nagpur | collected 2016
GCAACACTTCTTGCTGAGCTGTAAGTAAATTGGTCTTTTCCGTAAGCAGCTCCAATGTATTTTTCATTCCCAGATAAAACTGCTCCTCTGTGAGTTTATAACTTTCTTCAACAGATTTAAGTCGTTCAATCGCCGAGGTATACTGATTTTGAGAAGAAATTGCATCCAGGTAGACTCCCTCGACAGTCTTTAACAGCTCCTTTTCAGCATTTAGAAAGTCAAGCTGACTGCTTTCGTATGCCAACTGGGCCTTTTCGACTGCCGATTTATTTTCGCGGTTGGAAAAAATAGGGATACTCAATGTAACTCCTATACTTTGGTTGAATTTGTTCCACATCTGACTTCCGAAGGAGTAATCCGTGCCGGAAAGATGACCGGTTCCTAAACCGGCATTTAGGGATAAAGAAGGCAGGTATCCTGCTTTAGCTTTTTTCTTTTCCAATTCGGCAATGGAAATATTCATACGGCTGCTTTTTATCTGTGGCATTACACTCAGGGAGGTTTGATAAACAGTCTGCTTATCGGGAAGGGGACCAAGTACATCTTCCGAACTTAACTGGGGGATCTGTAAAAAAATCTCCTCGTTGATATTTAATTCCAGCAATTGCTTCAATTGCAGTTTATAATTTTCCAGGTTAGTCTGGGCTACAACAAGCTGGTATTTGTCCGTACTAAGCTGCGATTCCATCTGTGCCATGTCTGTACGCGAAATTGAGCCGGCCTTCAGCAATTCGGCAGAACGATCCCGTTGCGCCGTCGAGACTTCAACCGTATTCTCGTTTATCCGGACTGCTTCGTACGCATATAAAACCTGTAAATAGGTTTGAGTAATTGCAATCTCTATATCATCTTCACTCTGTTCAATACCCAGTTCCTGCATCTGGGTTTGGAGCTTCTGTTGTTTGATCGCAGTGGTTCGTTTGCCTCCATCAAAAAGTTTCAGGTTTGCATTCAGGGTATAATTCCCCGAATAAGAGGTATGTGTTGCCACTTCATTTGAAGGATAATTAACCAGTCCCTGTGTAACCGATGCTGTAAGAGACGGAAAAAGCTGGGCTTTGGCTGTTTTGGTATCCACTTTAGTCTCTTCAAGCGCGATCTTGCTTTTCTTCACTTGAATATTATGCTCCAATGCATAATCAAGACAACCTTTGAGTGTCCATTGGGTTGGTTTCTCCTGTGCCTGTATTCCAAATGGAACACTAATCAACAGGGATAAAAGAATAAGCATGTATTGTTTCATATTGCTTCTGTATTTTCTTACGGAAGCAAAACTACTTTAACAAAAAAGCTCAACCAATTAAATTATAAGTAGCGCCCTATTTCATAGACAAACGACCTTTTAATCCCGACAAAATAAAAAAGGTGGCCTCACCAAGAGACCACCTTCTATCTAACATTCCATCAAATTATTGACTACAATTTATGTATAACTTTCAGCATTTGTTCTCCCAGTCCAATCGTATATCCCTGCGAAACAAAAACTACCCGGCCGAATGTATCGGCAATCACAAATATAGGCAACGTATCTGCATTTGGCAGATTCATAGCATTTACAAGCATTTTCGAAATCTTGGCATCTGTATCTACTCCAAAGGTGATTGTCTTGGGTAAAGTTCCGAATTCCTTGGCATCGAAATTTTTCAATTGCTGATCGTTAGGGAACAATAGAACCATGCTACGCCCCCATGCTTCATATTCCTTTGCAAACTGGGCCAGGTCACGCAAAGCATGATTTGTAGGTTCCTGTCTTGCCCCAAGAATAGCTACCACAAAGTATCCCCGGCCGGTTGTTGACAAGATTGTCTGCTCTTTATCCGAATCTGCCGGACGATAGGAAGCTTCTGCATTAATACTGCCGATAACCTGTACTTCTTCCGTATTCTCCCTCATCTTAAGATCAATCTGCGTTGTTTTTCCTGCAACAACTGAGAAGAAAGTAACATTTGTAAGCACAGATCCATTGGCCATACGCGTACCTGTAACCAACATATAATTACCTTCATCAAGATTGAGAGGCGTTTTCAGTAAAGCACTCCACGAATTTCCCATTCCCATATCTGCGCTGCCGCTTCGTTCGAAATTTAAAGTCTGCAGTTTGGCATCCGCTCCCAGCTTTGCAATGGTAAAATGGCTATAGTACTGCGGATCCTGTAATGATTTGATTGCTTTATAGGAAGCTGATACTTTACCCTGTTTCGGATTATCCTGCAAATTACCGGTAAAATCTACATCGATCCATTGATTCTGATAATAGTACTGTACTTTTCCTGCAACAGGTTCAATTTGTGCCGGGATACCCAGCGAACGAGCCATCGCAACAAAAAATACGTTTCGGGAATCTGTATCGGCTACCCGGGCTTTCCATACACCTAAAGGCATGATTGGAATACGTTGTGCATTCAATTCATCAGCCAGACGGATGCTGTCGCTTACCCATTTCACCAATAGTTGAGGGTTCTCTTTCACTGACTGAATGAAAGAACTTTCAAATCCTGCAGCAAGAACTTTCTTATAAGGTGTAAGAAATTCATTTGCCACACGGGGATTCATAATATAGGCAGCAAATAATGAGGATGAATCAGCAGGCGTATTGTTCAGATGATCCTTCAATACGTCGGCAGGAGTGTCCCTTAGGTCCTTCGCCGAAATAACTCCCAGTAATTCAAGAGCCAGCTCACGCTTTTCCTGAGGGGTTTCAATCAGGAACTGCTCAATCTCTTTCCAGTTACCCCGGCTACCCACTAAATAATCGGCTGTCTTAAGAGGATCTACACCCAACGCTTTGGCCAGTGAATCGGCCTTTTCGATGGAATAGAATGTCGACACATACGTATTTCTGATCTTATCTTCATCAAGCAAACGTTTTGCATTCGTTTCTTTCTGTTCTTCCGTTACTGTTGCAGGAATTGCGCCATCCACCGGCGGAACGATATCCATTTCGAAAGTTGTCTGATATCCGGGAGTCTTATCAAGTATAATTGTGATACTTTCCTCTTTTCCCATCGAAACCTTTCCATATCCAAACTTATTATCCTTCGATGCCCACACAAACAAATCTCCTTTACCAGAAGACAAGAAGCTTTTTCCTTCTTTATCCGTCTTTTTTGTGGCGACAGAATAAAATTCAGCGTAATTGTATATCTTAAATTCCACATCGGCTCCTTCAACCGGACTTCCGGATGCATCAACTACAGTCACATAGGCTTTGGCCGTAGGAGCATAGTTGTCTATCACATTAATTTCGGTATAGTTGGCCGTTACGCTCATTACCTCTTCCGGACCATTGTAACGTCCGAATGCTTTCGTATGCATCAACATTCCCCGGTAAGCCGGTCCGTTAAACCATCCGAGATCCAGTACAGGTTCCGGTTCGCAGGCACCCATAAAATGCCATTTTCCATCCACCCACGCTTCAACCCAGGCATGATTATCATCTGTATGAGCCCAACGGGGAGTATAAACCTGACGGGCCGGTATTCCCACCGCTCTTAAGGCTGCTACTGTAAATGTGGATTCTTCTCCACAGCGTCCGTAGGCTGTTTTTACCGAAGCCATTGGAGAGCTAGTTCTGGCATCCGAAGGTGTATAAACGACCTTTTCGTGACACCAATGATTCACTTCAAGGATTGCATCGTGCAATGAAAGGTTTTTCACCCGGTCTTTCAGTTCATCATAAAAAACAATCCGGCTTTCATCCAGCGTTTCGTTGTTCACACGGATGGGGAGTACGAAATGTCTAAAAATATCTTCGGGGATTGAATCGCCCCAGGGCATTTCCTGCTCAGCCTTAAAGGTGGAACGTACACTTCGCAGGTACAGATCGCCCTCATAATCCGTAAGGTCTCCGATGGGCATGTAGGCATACAAAAATGTAAGAGCCTCTTTTTCCTTCAAGCTCAATGATTCGTTAAAAACGGCAAACAGATCTCCATCAGGCAATAGCCTTTGCTTTTCCTGAAAATCTTTTTCAACCTGCGATCGGTAGGCGTCGTCAGTTATAAAGTGTTTTTCGGAACATCCGGACAGAAGTAATACTGCCACCAGTAACAATAGTTGTATTTTTTGCATAGTCTAAATAAATAATTATGAGTGCCAAAAATAATAAAAACAGCCGAAATAACAGAAGCCGCCACAATATAATTCTTGTGGCGGCTTCAATATATGTAATAACAAAATTGTCTTCCAGTTACATTGCTGAAATCTCAACAAGTTCCATCTCAAAAATCAATGTCGAATAAGCCGGAATTTCTCCTTGTCCAGTTTTTCCGTATCCTAATTCCTGCGGAATCCAAACTTCCCATTTATCACCCACATGCATATGCTGCAGAGCCACCGTCCATCCCAGGATAGTCTGTCCGGCAACAAGTGTCGTGAAAGGAGAGCCGTCTTCAAATAGCTTTTGATCGAACTTAGTTCCATCAACCAGCGTTCCTTTGTAGTAAACTTTAACCGTACTTGTGTACAAAGGCTGTTTACCAGTTCCTGCTTTTAGAACTTTATAGTAGATACTGCCTTCCTTTCCCTGAGATTCGATACGGTTATAGCCCGCTTCAAATGCCTTTGCATTAAAAGCCTCTTCGTTCTTGAGCTTCCAGGCCTCATCAATCACCTCTTCGTTGTCATCACTACATGACGAAGCCGATAAGACAAAGCAGAACATTACAAGAAGTATGTGCCAATATTTTTTCATTCGCTTATTTTTTTGAAAAGTGATTTCATATTAACCTTTTCCGAAATAATATTGTGCAGCTTACTGATTGGAACACGTTCCTGCAACATGGTATCACGGAAACGGATTGTTACACAATTATCGTTCAACGTATCATGGTCGACCGTAATACAGAAAGGAGTACCTATGGCATCCTGACGACGGTAACGTTTACCGATGGAATCTTTTTCATCGTACTGACAACGGAAATCAAACTTCAGATCGTTTATGATTTCGTTGGCCTTTTCAGGAAGTCCATCTTTCTTTACCAATGGCATTACAGCAAGCTTAACAGGAGCAACCTGAGCTGGCAATTTCAGAACCACACGGGTTTCGCCATTTTCCAAAGTCTCTTCACAATACGAACCGGCCAGAACACTAAGGAACAGGCGGTCTACCCCAATAGAGGTTTCAATTACATACGGTGTATAGCTCTTATTCAATTCAGGATCGAAATACTGCATTTTCTTGCCTGAGAATTTCTCATGCTGACTTAAGTCGAAATCTGTACGGCTGTGGATACCTTCCACCTCTTTGAATCCGAAAGGCATTTCAAATTCAATATCTGTAGCGGCATTGGCATAGTGAGCCAGCTTGTCGTGGTCATGATAACGGTACTTCTGATCACCCAATCCCAGCGCTTTGTGCCAGTTCAGACGGGCTTGCTTCCATTTGGCAAACCATTCCAGCTCTTCTCCCGGACGAACAAAGAATTGCATCTCCATCTGCTCGAATTCACGCATACGGAAAATAAACTGACGAGCCACAATTTCGTTACGGAATGCTTTACCGATCTGTGCAATACCAAACGGTATTTTCATACGGCCGGTTTTCTGCACATTCAGGAAATTAACAAAAATACCCTGAGCAGTTTCGGGACGAAGGTACACCTTCATGGCGCCGTCGGCTGTAGATCCCATTTCGGTAGAAAACATCAGATTGAACTGACGTACATCGGTCCAGTTTCTGGTACCTGATATCGGACATACTATTTCGCATTCGATGATAAGATCACGAAGGTCTTCAAAATTGGCATCGTTCAGGTCTTTTGCAAAGCGGGCGTGTACTTCATCCCTTTTAGCCTGGTTTTCAAGCACCCTTGGATTTGTAGCACGGAACTGTGCCTCATCAAACGATTCACCGAAACGTTTGGCCGCTTTGGCAACCTCTTTGTCAATCTTCTCGTCAAGTTTAGCCAGATAATCTTCAATCAAAACATCTGCGCGATAACGTTTTTTAGAATCCTTGTTATCAATCAAAGGATCGTTAAAGGCATCCACATGGCCAGAAGCTTTCCAGATAGTAGGATGCATAAAGATAGCAGAATCAATCCCCACAACGTTGTCGTTCAGCAAGGTCATGCTATCCCACCAATATTTCTTCAGATTGTTTTTAAGTTCAACTCCCATCTGTCCATAATCGTACACTGCCCCTAAGCCGTCGTAGATTTCTGAGGACGGGAATACGAATCCGTATTCTTTACAGTGCGAAACTAACTTCTTAAATACATCTTCTTGTGCCATATTACGCAGTATAAAAATTATTCTAACTTTAAAGCATGCAAAGTAAGTGATTTTTTTCGATTATGTTCGTATATTTGCCAAAGCATGAGCTAAATTTAGCATTATATATGAGACCGGAAGATATTACAGAGCTGAACGACAACGAAGACAACAAGGAAAATGAAGTGGAGTTAACCGAAAACGACAATCAGGAAACCTCCACCCATTCAGAATATAAAATACCTGGAAAAACAGAAGGAAGAGTATCATATCACCTTTCCGGCATGTATCAGGACTGGTTCCTTGATTATGCTTCGTATGTGATATTGGAACGTGCTGTACCTCATATAAATGACGGATTAAAGCCGGTTCAACGACGGATCCTTCACTCCATGAAGCGTCTGGACGACGGCCGCTACAATAAAGTGGCAAACATTGTTGGTCACACCATGCAGTTCCACCCGCACGGAGACGCATCCATTGGTGATGCCCTCGTACAGTTGGGGCAAAAAGACTTGTTGATTGATTGCCAGGGAAACTGGGGGAATATACTTACAGGTGATGGTGCTGCTGCGCCCCGTTACATTGAAGCCCGCTTATCCAAATTTGCTCTGGAAACGGTTTTCAATCCTAAAACAACTCACTGGCAGCAATCGTATGACGGACGTAATAAGGAACCTATCACCCTGCCGGTCAAGTTTCCGCTTCTGCTGGCTCAGGGAGTGGAGGGTATCGCCGTAGGTCTGGCATCAAAAATCCTTCCGCATAACTTCAACGAACTGCTGGATGCCAGTATAGCCTACCTGCAAGACAGACCATTTATCCTATATCCCGATTTTCAGACGGGGGGATCTATCGATATATCCAAGTACAACGATGGCGAACGGGGAGGTTCCGTTAAAGTGAGGGCCAAGATTTCCAAACTTGATAACAAAACACTTGTTATCAGCGAAATCCCCTATGGAAAAACAACCTCTACCATTATTGAGTCCATTCTGAAGGCGAACGATAAGGGGAAAATAAAAATCAAGAAGGTCGACGATAATACAGCCCGTAATGTGGAGATCCTCGTTCACCTTGCGCCGGGCGTATCCTCGGATAAGACGATTGATGCGCTGTATGCATTTACGGACTGTGAAATCAGCATATCGCCCAATTGCTGCGTAATCAGAGACAACAAACCTCATTTTCTGGGTGTAAGTGAAGTACTGCGCCACTCGGCAGACGACACCCTCCACCTGCTGCGAACTGAACTGGAAATCGAGAAAGCCGAGCAGGAAGAGGCTCTGTTTTTTGCATCGCTGGAGAAAATCTTCATCGAAGAGCGGATTTACAAGGACAAGGAATTTGAGAATTCGAAAGACATGGACGAGGCTGTAGCACATATTGATATGCGTCTGATCCCCTTCAAACCATCGTTTATTCGTGAAGTTACCCGCGAAGACATTCTCAAGTTGATGGAGATCAAGATGGGTCGCATCCTGAAATTCAATTCAGACAAAAGTGAAGCCTTTATCGCTCAGACGAAAGAGGCAATCAGCAAAATAGAGTATCACCTTGACAATATTGTCCAGTATACGGTGGATTGGTTTACCATGCTGAAAGAAAAATACGGCAAGAATTATCCCCGATTGACCGAAATTCGCAATTTTGACACAATCGAGGCTTCCAAAGTTGTGGAAGCTAACGAGAAATTATACATTAACAGAGAAGAAGGATTCATCGGAATGAGTCTGAAGAAAGATGAATTCGTATGCAACTGCTCGGACATCGATGATATAATTATTTTCTTCCGCGACGGAACCTACAAAGTTGTTAAGGTTTCGGACAAAATGTTTGTGGGAAAGAACGTTCTCTATCTGAATGTATTTAAGCGGAACGATAACCGAACCATATACAACGTAATTTACCGGGATGGCAAAACGGTTCCGTATTATATCAAAAGATTTGCGGTTACCGGGGTAACCCGTGACAAGGATTATGACTTAACCAAGGGGACTGCCGGTTCGAGAATTGTGTATTTTAGTGCAAACCCCAATGGTGAAGCAGAAACGGTTAAGGTTATCTTAAAACCCAAACCCCGTCAGAAGTTACTCGTATTCGAAAAAGACTTCAGTTCAATTGCAATCAAGGGACGTGCCTCCATGGGTAATCTGCTTACTAAAGCCGAGGTGCATAAAATTACACTGAAGCAAAAAGGTAGCTCCACTTTGGGGGGAAGGCAGGTCTGGTTCGACAGAGACGTGCTCCGGTTAAACTACGACGGCAGAGGAGAGGCTTTGGGCGAGTTCCTGAGCGACGATCTGATTCTGGTAATTTGCCGGAATGGCGACTTCTTTACCACCAATTTTGACCTGAGCAATCACTATGAAGATAATATCCTCATTATAGAAAAATTCGACTCATCGAAGGTGTGGACTGCCGCACTGTGGGACGCAGACCAGAAGTACAATTACCTGAAACGGTTCCAGCTGGAATCAAGTTCGCGTAAGCAAAACTTTTTGGGCGAGAATACAGAAAGCAGGCTCTTGCTTCTTACCGATGAAACCTATCCGCGCATCGAAGTCATATTTGGCGGACACGACAATTTCAGGGAAACCCTGGTGTTGGATGCCGAAGAATTTATTGCGGTAAAAGGATTTAAAGCAAAAGGAAAACGCATCTCAACTTACGAGGTTGAAACCGTAAATGAACTTGAACCGGTTCGTTTCCCTCAGGAAAACAAGGATACAAGTGAAACGGTTGAAGAGGATGAGGAAAATTTGGACGATAAAAGCAATACAGATATTCTGGATGAAATAACGGGACAGATGAAACTATTTGATGAATAAAGCCTATGAAGCGTATAGTCAGCCTTCTGATCATAACTCTTTATCTTTCGTCTTCGCTTACAGCCCAGGAAGACAAAGGAGAACAACCATGGTCCGTCAATGAAGCAACCCTTGTGGGTGCGGGTGGGTATAATATTAAAGACTCCTACCTTTCTCCCCTCAAGTACACCGGATGGGGACTGAGAATTCTTAATGAAAGGATGAAGATGACAAGGCTGGCCAATTACAACGTATCCCGGCAACAGTTTATCAATCTGGATCTTGCATTTACCCGTAATCCGGCCGAAACAGCTTCCTCCTTTGCGGGGTTTGCCGATTATAGCTTAGGATATCATTACCACTTCCTGCCCGACCCAAATCTCAAGATACTTACCGGTGCTTCTCTGAAAGGATTATTCGGTTTTATTTACAATACAAGAAATGGAAACAATCCGGCTTCTGCCAAGGCAGAGATTGATCTGAATCTCTCGGCCATGGCTATTTATAGGCTTCAGCTGAAGGAGTATCCGGTAACCTTGCGTTATCAGGTAGAGATCCCGTTATCCGGAGTCATGTTCTCCCCTCATTTCGGACAATCTTATTACGAAATATTCAATTTGGGAAATAACGATGGAGTCGTGCTATTCAGCTCACTGCACAACAAATTCGGCATACGCAATTACCTTACGGCCGACTTTCCGGTTGGTAATTTCACAATCCGGGCCGGTTACCTCAATTCCTATTACAATACAGATGTAAATGGGATACAGAGTCACATCGTATCTCATTCGTTTCTTATCGGTTTTGTAAAAGAATTTGTATCTTTTGGCGGTAAAAAGCTTAAGAAGACTAACAGCTATAACAGTGCCTATTATTGAGATAATGAAAAAAAGCATACCATATTGCCTGCTTCTCCTTGTGTCGCTCTGGCTGTTTTCGTGTGAGAAAGCCGACGAGTACTCTTCTGCTCCGAGGGAAAACTTCGAAGCTCTCTGGAAAATCATGGACGAACACTACTGTTTCTTTGAATATAAGGATGTAGATTGGAACGATGTGTATGCCCGTTACAGCGTGCAGGTTACCGACACCATGAAGCAAGATCAGCTATTCAAATTGCTTGGCGAAATGCTGAATGAACTAAAAGACGGTCACACGAATCTTATCTCCTCCTTTGATGTAAGCCGGTACTGGAAATGGTATGAAGACTATCCTGCTAATTTCTCGGAAGATATTCAGGAAAACTACCTCGGAACCGATTACATGATTGCGGGCGGAATGAAATACAAGAAACTTTCCAAAGATGTTGGCTACATTTATTACGGAAGTTTCTCCAATGCCATCGGGGAGACCAACCTGGACTATATCTTAATGTATTTCAAAGATTGCAAGGCAATTATTCTGGACGTTCGGGATAACGGAGGAGGTTCGTTAACCTATTCCGACAGGATAGCAGCACGCTTCCTTGATAATAAAATTACAACCGGTTATATTTTACATAAAACAGGAACCGGGCACAACGATTTCTCCAGACCTTACGAACTTACCCTCATCCCGTCCGAACGTGTACGGTGGCTGCGTCCGGTGGTTGTACTCACCAACCGACATTGCTTTAGTGCAACAAACGATTTTGTGAACAAGATGAAGATGATGCCTCACTCAACCATTCTTGGTGATCGCACCGGGGGGGGAAGTGGTTTTCCTTTCAATTCGGAACTTCCCAATGGATGGAGTGTCCGGTTTTCTGCCAGTCCGATGTTAAATGCAGCTATGGAGCATACCGAATTCGGAATTGATCCGGACGTGAAGGTCAATATGCTTACCGAAGACATGCAACGGGGTAAAGACACCCTAATTGAAGCTGCATTGCAGCTTATCGAACGGATGAACATTAAAATTTAAATCATATATTGAATAAAAATAACTCAAATACTTGTTTCTTTATAAAAAAGCATTACCTTTGCACCGCAATCAAGAGCGGCTGTGGCGTAATTGGTAGCCGCGCCAGACTTAGGATCTGGTGACGAGAGTCGTGGGGGTTCGAGTCCCTTCAGCCGCACAAACAGAAATCCTTGCAAGTTTACTTGCAGGGATTTTTTGTTATTCTTCGTCCTTAACCTGACCATCACCCGGAACAACTTCATCAGGGAGAATCTCATTGTCAGCAGTAACACCCTCTTCAATATACTCTTTTTTGAAAATATCGACACAAAGAATAAACACCGATATTAATAATGGCCCGAATATAATGCCCATAAATCCGAATAAGGAAAGACCGATAATCACCCCAAAAATTGTTATCAAAGGATGAGTATCCGCAATCTTTTTCTGCAAGACAAAACGAATCAGGTTATCGATATTGGTAATTATGATCAACGAATAGGCCAGCAGACCGATTGCATTACCCCATTCGCCGGTTAAGAATAGATAAATAACGAGGGGTACCCACACCAATGCAGTACCAACCACAGGAATAATGGTAGCCACACAGGTAAGCACACAAAAAAGCAATGCACTGGGAACACCGAATATAAGATAAGCAATAAGAGCAATTAGGCCTTGAATAATACCCAATAACGGAATACCGATGGCATTGGATCTCACTATTACATTGATTTCGTTCAGCACATTCCGCTTTTCCCTGTCATTGAAGGGCAACAGATCATACACGTAATTTTCCATCTCCTTTCCTCCTATCAACATAAAGAACAGGACGAAAAGCAACGTCACCATATTCACGGCAAATCCACTTAAACTCCCCACCAACACCTGTCCGATATTAGGCAACAGTCCAAGCACCATATCAATATTCTTCTTGTCAAATAAATTGTATCCCGTCTTAATCCGGATCAGGTCGGCAATATGCTCGGCAGTACGTAACAATGAAGCAGTGTCCAGATTCAGGTGCTGAAGCTTATTTACCAACAACCACACTACAAAAAACAAAGGAATCAGAAAACAGAGAACAGCCTCGGCCAATAAAAGAAGAGCCACCCTGTTTTTTTTGAATCCCTTCTTTACAACCAAAAAAAGCATCTGCTTTCTCAACAGGATATAAATGGTGAAAGCACCTAAGATTCCACCCAGGAAGGGAATAAATTCAATAAATAACACGATCCCCAGGGCAATAATAATTATAATCAGGGAATATTTCCAGTATTGTTCTTTAAAGCTCATAATATCAATTATTGTTGATGCATGTAAAAATACGATTATTCCATCAAAGGATAACATAAACAGCAACCGAATTACATTTTACAGTATTACATCAGATTCACCCTCCAAACTCCTGTGTAACAATCTTTATATTTGTTAAAATTAGCAAGAAAAAAGGAAACTGAAACCTTAAGTTACAACAAAAAACGCTTTTTTTTATTATTTTTGTAACATACGCATTGATAATAGGTATACTAACAGCCAACTATCAAAATTAGCCGGATAAAGCCGGTTTATACAAATTATCATTTAAATCATAAATTAAAGAATTGCCCATGTTTCATAATGCCGAAGAAGTTTTATTAATCTGTTCAGTCATTTTATTTGTAAGTATCCTGGCCGGTAAAGCCGGCTTCAGAGTCGGATTGCCCGCCCTGCTATTATTTTTGGGAATAGGGATGCTCTTTGGAAGCGACGGTCTGGGTCTGCAGTTCAGCAATCCGCAGATTGCCCAGTTCATCGGGATGATTGCACTTAGTATCATCCTGTTTTCGGGAGGTATGGATACAAAACTATCCGAAATAAAACCGATTGCATCGCAAGGAGTTGTATTGGCAACGCTCGGGGTATTGGTAACTACCGCTATAACGGGATATTTTATATTCTGGCTTACAGGGCTGGTTGCCGGTTACGAAACACTGACTCTGGCAGAATCATTGTTAATGGCGGCCGTTATGTCGTCGACCGACTCTGCTTCCGTTTTTTCGATCTTGCGAAGCAAAGGGGTCTACCTCAAACAACGCCTTCGCCCCACCCTCGAGCTGGAAAGCGGAAGTAACGACCCGATGGCTTATATGCTAACCATAATACTGATTGCCTATATACAGAGTAACGGAATGGATTTTCAGGATGGTGCCATTTCGCTGGTTGTTCAGCTAATATTAGGTTTGATAGCAGGATACATCTTAGGAAAAGTATCGGTATGGATCATCAATAAGGTAAATGTAGAAAATCAATCCCTGTATCCGATACTTTTGCTGGCAGTCATTTTCTTCATCTTTTCAATCACATCGCTCTTAAAAGGAAACGGGTATCTGGCAGTCTACATTGCCGGATTGGTGGTTGGAAACACGAAGATTATCCACAAGAAGAGTATTGTAACTTTCTTCGACGGGTTCACCTGGTTATGGCAGATCGTAATGTTTATCACGCTGGGATTGCTGGTTAATCCCCACGAACTGCTTCCAGTGGCTGGAATCGGACTGACGGTTGGTATTTTTATGATTATTTTCGCCCGACCGATAACCGTATTTCTTTGTCTGCTTCCTTTCCGGAATTTTACCACTAAAGCCAAACTTTACATTTCGTGGGTAGGACTACGCGGAGCTGTTCCCATCATCTTTGCCACCTATCCATTGATAGCGGGCATCGAAAATGCCAACCTTATTTTTAACGTGGTATTCTTTATCACCATCCTTTCGCTTTTGGTACAGGGAACAACTGTAACCCATGTTGCCCGGTGGTTGCATCTCACAGACGCTCCGGACAGGAAAGATGAATTCGGCATTGAGCTGCCGGAAGAGATAAAGTCGGCCATGAGCGAAATAGACATCACCAAAGAGGTGTTAAGTCACGGCAACAAACTGATGCAGCTCAAACTGCCCGATCACACATTGGCGGTTATGGTTAAAAGAGATGGGAAATATTTCATACCTAAGGGTAATACCGAACTGCACGAAAACGATAAGTTACTGATGATATCGGACAACGACGAAGCGTTGCTCCAATCGTACGAATCATTGGGTATAAAAGGTTTCACGATGAAAAAGAATTAATACCGACAAATTACGTACATTTGTGACAACAATATAACGGTTAACAATGGCAGCAAAGAAAGACAGAATCTTATGGGCAGATGATGAGATTGATCTATTAAAACCTCACATCCTGTTCCTGCAAGACAAAGGGTACGAAGTCGTACCTGTAGTAAGTGGACAAGATGCCATTGATTATTGTCGCGAGCAGAGCTTCGATATTATCTTCCTTGATGAGAACATGCCCGGACTTACAGGGCTTGAGACACTGGTATTCATCAAGGAGATTGCCCCTTCTATACCGGTTGTAATGGTAACCAAAAGTGAAGAAGAAAGCATCATGAACCAGGCAATCGGCAATAAAATTGCCGATTACCTGATCAAGCCTGTCAACCCCAACCAATTGCTTCTTTCAATAAAAAAGAATGTACACCAGCAGGTTATTATTTCCGAAACCACAACGGTTGGTTATCAACAGGAATTTAACCGGATCGGCATGCAGATAAACGACTCGCTTACGGCAAACGACTGGGTAGAGGTATACAAGAAGCTGGTTTATTGGGAACTGGAGTTGGAAAGCGGACAGGGACCGATGACCGACATGCTACGTATGCAAAAGCAGGAAGCCAACCAGGCTTTCGGTAAATTCATTAAAAAGAATTATCTGGGATGGATGCAGGATTCTGCCAAGCGGCCCGAAATGAGTCCGGATCTATTCAAGCAAAGGGTATTCCCGATGCTGGACAATGAAGAGAAAGTATTCTTTATCCTTATCGATAATTTCCGACTGGACCAATGGCGCGTTGTTAAAGAGTTGTTGGCCGATTACTACACCTACGACGAATCCCTGTATTACAGCATCCTTCCCACGGCAACCCAATATGCGCGTAACGCCATATTTTCGGGTCTTATGCCTCAGCAGATAGCCAAGATGTTTCCGGAACTATGGGTGGACGAGGACAGCGAAGAGGGTAAAAACCTGAACGAAGCGCCGCTCATTCAGACACAGATAGAGCGGTTCCGCAAAAAATATTCATTTTCCTATACCAAGGTGTACGACTCCGAGCATGGCGAGAAGCTAATATCCTCCCTGCCCCAGTTGCTTCACAACCAACTGAACGTAGTGGTGCTCAATTTTGTGGACATGCTTTCGCATGCCCGTACCGAAAGTAAAACCATCCGCGAACTGGCGCAGACCGAAGCAGCCTACCGGAGTCTTACCCGTTCCTGGTTCCAGCACTCTTCCACCCTCGAGCTTTTTAAACGGATTGCAGAGAAGGGCTATAAGGTAGTTCTTACTACAGACCACGGTACAATCAGGGTAAACGAAGCGGTAAAAGTGATTGGCGACAAACATACTACCACCAATTTACGGTATAAAGTGGGAAAAACGCTGAACTATAATCCGCGCGAAGTGTTTGAAATTAATGATCCGGGAAAGGCGGGACTCCCCTCTCCCAACATCAGCAGTAAATATATTTTCGCCATGAACGATAGTTTTATGGCATATCCGAATAATTACAATTATTACGTTTCATATTATAAAAACACCTTTCAGCATGGAGGTATCTCACTCGAGGAGATGATAATACCTTTCGTTGTGCTGGATCCCAAAAGATAACAGTATAAAAAAAGATGACAACTATTCAGATTAACAGTTTAGATTCTATCCGCGAATCGGCAAAGGCTTTTCTGGCGGCAATGGACGATCGTACGGTATTTGCCTTTCATGGTCAGATGGGCGCAGGTAAGACAACCTTCATCAAGGCCATCTGTGAGGAACTTGGCGTTGAGGATGTTATCAACAGCCCCACATTCGCTATCATCAACGAATACCGTTCCGAAACTACCGGCGAGCTTATCTATCACTTTGATTTCTACCGCATCAACAAACTGAGCGAAGCCGAAGATATCGGAACAGAAGATTACTTCTATTCGGGCGCCCTTTGTTTCATCGAATGGCCCGAGAAGATCGAAGACCTGTTGCCGGGCGACGTAGTGGAGGTTACAATCAAAGAAAACCCGGACGGTACACGTACCGTAGAAATAAACTAAGACCATGGGCCCCTCAGAGTATTTTATCCTGGTAATCTTTATCGCATTGGGACTGTTTTCACTTACAGCAGCCATCCTGAATATCGATTGGTATTTCAAAACCAGTGGAGCTGCCACGTTCATTAAATTATTCGGCCGTCAAGGAGCCCGTATATTTTATGGACTCCTTGGGTTGGCTCTCATTGCCTGTGGGGTATGCGGTTTACTCTATTGGTAAAATTCATATCAAATAATTAGCATGCAAGAAACAAAAAACACCGGAGGTATACGTTCGTTTAGTCGGAACTTCTGGACTGTCATTCTCATGGAGCTCTTCGAACGGGGCTCGTACTACGGCGTTATGTCTGTGTTATCCGTCTATCTGGTACTGGGTATCGATCAGGGCGGATTGGGATTTTCGAAAGAGAGTGTGGGTGTTATAAAGAGCACCATCACACCGCTTCTGTACATCCTGCCCATACTTTCGGGGGCGATTGCCGACAGATACGGATATAAGAAGGTGCTTACCTTTGCTTTTCTCGTAATGTCTACCGGTTATTTCCTTACCAGCTTAAGCACAACCTACACCTTTGTGTTCGCAAGTCTTCTGCTGATGGTGGTGGGAGCCGGCTGTTTCAAACCCATCATTTCGGGCACCATTGCCAGAGAAACAAACGAAAACAACTCCACCCTCGGATTTGGTATTTTCTACTGGTCCATCAATCTGGGAGCCTTTATTTTCCCGCTGTTGCTGGTACCCTATCTGAAGGCGATATCCTGGAACTACATATTCATTATGGCAGCGGTGGGAACCGGCTGGCTGTTCTTTCTGAACCTTTTCGTGTACAAAGAACCGGCCCGTCCGGCTGTTGCAGGGAAAGTGAGCGATATGCTCAAGAATGTGGTCCTGGTGCTTAAAGACATCCGATTTATGTCCATGATCCTAATATACAGCGGATTCTGGATTCTCTATTTTCAGATGTTCGACACCGTATTATGGTATCTTACGGAACATGTAGACGTTACTCCTGTGAATCAGGTTGTAAACGAGATATTGGGTCTCTTTACCGAGAATCCCGACTGGAAATTCGATGCAGAGCACGTAACCGTGATCAATGCCTTTGCCATTATTTCGTTGCAGCTGGTAGTATCTTCCATCGTAAAGCATACGCCGGCACTACCTACCATGATAACCGGGTTGCTTATTGCTACCGCCGGAATGGCTTGCCTGGCTATATCAACCAGTGTGTGGATATTTATTGCCGGAATCTTTATTTTCAGTATTGGCGAAATGGTGGCTCACCCCAAGTTTATCTCCTATGTGGGTCTGATAGCCCCCGAAGACAAAAAAGCGTTGTATCTGGGCTACTCATTTCTATATGGAGTGATTGGAAGCGGTATCGGTGGAATTCTGGGAGCTAAACTCTATGTACATTATGTAGACGAGCTCAACCAGCCGGACATGCTTTGGCTCATATTCTCCGGAATCGGACTGGTTACCATCTTCGGATTGATGGCTTACCATAAATTTTTGGCTCCAAGAAAATAGGGCGAAGTAAATACCAGCCACTTTACTCAAATCATAAAACAGTGAGGGATGTCTTAAACTAAAGACATCCCTCATTATTTTGTAGTATCAGCTTTCCGGATCAGTCCACCATCGCAAAGTCGAGTTGCTTTCTCTCCAGGTTAGCCTGAGCCACCTTGATCGTAATCGGATCGCCCAAACGATACTGACGTTTCTTACGTCTTCCTATCAGGCAATAATTCTTTTCATCAAATTCGTAATAATCATCATCCAGATCACGTATAGGGACCAATCCCTCGCACTTGTTCTCATTCAGTTCTACGTACAGTCCCCATTCGGTAACACCCGAAATTACACCATCGTATACCATGCCCAGCTTATCACTCATAAACTCGACCTGTTTGTATTTCGTAGAAGCCCTTTCGGCATTGGCAGCCACCTGCTCCATACTGGAGCAATGCTCGCACAAATCCTCGTATTTGGCTTTCACCACACTCCGGCCGCCAGCCAGGTAACGCTCCAGCAAGCGATGAACCATCATATCCGGATACCGGCGGATGGGACTTGTAAAGTGTGTATAATAATCGAACGCCAGTCCGTAGTGACCCACATTCTCGGTAGAATATACAGCCTTGGCCATGGCACGTATCGCTACTGTCTCGATCAGGTTCTCCTCGCGTTTTCCCTGTACCTCATCCAGCAAATGGTTAATACCCTTGGAAACATCCGTCTTGCTTCCGTCCGTTTTCAACTTATAACCGAAACGACGGATAAATGAGGCAAAATTCTCCATCTTGTCGGGATCCGGCAAATCGTGGATACGATACACGAACGTTTTCTTGGTCTTCCCCTGAGGCACTTTGCCTACAAACTCGGCAACCGTACGATTTGCGAGCAACATAAACTCCTCAATCATTTTATTGGCATCTTTCGATTCCTTGAAATAGACACTCAACGGCTTGCCATGCTCATCAATCTCGAACTTCACCTCGTAACGCTCAAAAGCAATTGCTCCATCCTTGAACCGTTTGGCCCGCAACTTCTTGGCCAGACCATCCATGGCAAGAATAGCCTCTTCACATTCGCCGGCACCTTTCTCAATAACCTCCTGAGCCTCTTCGTAGGTAAACCTCCGATCGCTTTTAATCAGCGTACGGCAAATGCGCGAATTCTTTACAACAGCCTCCGGAGTCATTTCAAACACCACCGAAAAGCAGAATTTCTCTTCATTAGGACGAAGCGAACAAAGTCCGTTACTAAGCCGTTCGGGTAACATGGGAATGGTACGGTCAACCAGATAAACACTTGTAGCCCTGCTCAGCGCCTCTTTGTCAATGATGCTGTCCGGTTTTACAAAATGCGTAACATCGGCAATATGTACTCCTATCTCAATCAGTCCGGAAGGCAATTTGCGATACGAAAGTGCATCATCAAAGTCCTTCGCATCTTTGGGGTCCACCGTAAAAGTAAGCACATCGCGGAAGTCCTCCCTCTCGGCCAGATCCTTCTCCGTTATCTCGCCCGAAATATCTTCGGCAGCCTTCTCTACATTCTCCGGATATTTATAAGGCAACCCGAACTCCGCCAGGATAGCATGCATCTCCGCATCATTCTGTCCGGCTACCCCTAAAATATCAACCACTTCACCCAGTGGATTCTTAGCACCCTCGGGCCATTCGACAATACGAACAATGGCCTTGTCGCCGTTCTTTCCACCCTTTAATTTATCTTTGGGAATAAAGATATCGTTGGCCAATGTTTTATTTTCCGTAACCAAAAAGGCAAACCCTTTGGCCACCTGTAACTTTCCAACAAACGTTTTCTCCACACTTTCCAGCACTTCCAGTACTTCGGCCTCCTGTTCCGCTCCTTTCTTTTTGGCAAACAGCTGAACCTTCACCTTATCGCCCGTCATTGCATGGCCCGAATTACGTTCAGCCACAAATACCGGCGTACCGCCATCTTCGGGCAGGAATGAATTCTTACCGTTGCTTCTGCGTGAAAAAGTTCCTACGGCAACCGTTCCGATTCCGTTGTAACGATAGCGGCCACGATCAATCTCAGAGATAAAATCGTCGGCTGCAAGGTCGTACAATATATCCACAATCATCAATTTCTGGACCTGAGCCTCCAGCCCCAGAATCTTACTTATCTGCTTATAGTTAAAAGACTCTTTAGGAGATGCCTGGAAAGCCGCTATTACAGCCTGCACCATTGCCTGTTTCTTCATTCGCTTTCCCGAACCTTTATTCTCCGTCTTTTCGTTTTTGTCTTTTTTTCCTGATTTCTTTCTCATCTTATTCTTCATTTAAATTGGCAGCGCAGGCTACCTGTATACAAAGTAAACAAATAAATCCGAAAAAGTATCATTGAGCCACCTAAATCGGATAAACAAACCGTTACTTCGTGAATTTAGAAGCTTTTACCCCCACTGCTCCGGGTTTACATACAAACAAGCTTCCACTCTGCGGGTACTTGGCCAGGTCGCTTTCCGACAATCCGGCACGGGCGGTCGTTATGTAAAGTATATCCAGATTTTCTCCTCCAAAAGCACACGAAGCCACATTAGGTGCGGGCAATTCAATCTTTTTGAGCAACTCGCCTGTCTGCGGATTATAGCAATACACTCCATATCCACCCCACTGAGCCACCCAGAGGTTACCGTTGCGGTCGATTGTCATCCCGTCCGGAGAGCCGGTTCCTTCGGCCAGCGTAACTGCTATCCCGTCAAACTCGATATTCCCGGTGGAAGCATCATACTTATACCGGGCAACCTTACCCGTTGGCGTATCGTTATAGTACATAAACCGCTTATCGGCCGTCCACACAATGCCATTCGAAATTGTAACGCTGTCCAGTTTCACAGTAACAACGCCATCCCGTGTAACCGTATACAACTTACCGGCACCTTTAGGTGCTCCGAATCCCATGGTACCCACCCAAAGACGACCTTCCGTATCACACTTCCCGTCGTTGCACCGCACCGTACCAGCCACATCATCGATAGAGGCCACATGTTCGTTTGCTCCTGTAAGCAAATTAACACGTACAATCTCATTCTGTAACGAAACCACCACGGTCGAATCCGTTTCGGGCACTACGGTAGACACCATCCGATCGAAAGTCCAGGTATTGCAAGTCTCCAACCCGGGTAAATATTCATACAGGGTCTTACCCTCGATATCCACCCAGAAAAGCGACTTACGTTCCGGATGCCATATACTGCCTTCGCCGGTAGTCGCTTTCGCTTCAAAGGCAACAACAGGCTTTTCGGTGAGCGTATTTTCGGAACAAGACGAAAGAAACAAGAAACAAAAGGCAGGTAAGGCCAAAGCCAGCGAAGTCAACGAATCTAACATAGCGGATGTTTTCATATTTAATTCATTTAGTAAAACAAAAATAGTAATTTTCTTTCCAACAAAGAGATAGGTTTACAGATAATGCACAATGTCCTTCAAATAATTGCTCCAATCAAATAAAACCGATTTATGCGCAAACCATCTGTCATCTCTCATTTTTCGTCGTTTTTCCCTGTATTTACAGGGGTTCCGGCAATGACAGATCCCTTTTTTCATCTGTCATGCATCTGTCATCTCTCATTAACCCGAAGGCAGCCCCCTCCCATCCCGAAGGTTGCAATTTTATCAGATTATAAGCATTTTTTCCTTCTATACTTACTCTAAGGCATTTCTATACCAATCTTTACTGATTTTCCTGTATACAATTAGTATTTTGCATGCCGGATACTAATCGTTGGACCATGGTCAAGTTTTCGTTGGACCATGGCAGGGTAGACGCATTAAAAG
>WARP01001481.1_pt1 | contig 21181 bp, 13 predicted proteins | sample 4769151 | NCBI WGS metagenome assembly WARP01 (sample SAMN08893023, study PRJNA449175) | gut metagenome | isolation source: rumen sample fed with dry roughage | host: cow | place: India: Nagpur | collected 2016
TAATTTATCCGAGGGATGGGTGTTTACTTGCTGCTCCAGCCTAGGGCGCTTGCTCCGAGTATGGCGGCATCTGATTCTTTTAGTTGGGAGAATAGTACTTGGATTTTGTTTTTCCATATTGATATCAGATTTGCATTCATATGTTCCAATACTGGTTTAAGTAAAAGATCACCTGAACGAGCCAGACCTCCAAATAAAATAATTGCTTCGGGTGCGCTAAATGCTACGAAATCTGAGAATGATTCACCAAGGAGTTTTCCGGTGTATTCGAAAACTTTAATAGCAAGTTTGTCTCCTTGTGATGCTGCTTCGTAGACATCTTTGGATGTGATATTCTCGGTTATGTTCCGTAGAATACTCGGATCATCGGTCATTTCAAGCCATTCACGTGCTGTTCTGGCAACACCTGTTGCTGATGTATAGGTTTCCAAACAACCAGTCCTGCCACAGTTACATTGTCTGCCATTCCTTTTTACTGCAAAAGTATGTCCTAATTCTCCGGCAAATCCATCGTGTCCGTAAAGTACTTCGCCGTTGATTACTATTCCGCTGCCTACACCTGTTCCTAGGGTAATCATAATGAAATTATTCATACCTTTTGCAGCTCCGTAGGTCATCTCTCCGACTGCAGCTGCATTTGCATCGTTTGTAAGTGTTACGGGAATACCTGTCTTATCTTTTAATAGCTTTGCAAAAGGAATGGCATTTGGCCCAGCCCAAACTAGATTGACGGCGTTTTCAATGACTCCGGAATAATAGTTTCCGTTTGGGGCACCTACTCCAATTCCCCTTAGTTTGCCGATACCTCCCAATTTCTCACTAATCCTTGAAAGAGCTGAGTTCAAATCATCCAGGTATAAATTAACATCAGTATGTGTATCAGTCCTTATTGTTGTTTGGCTAAGTACTGTACCACGGGCATCCACTATCCCAAGCTTTGTAGTTTGACCGCCTATATCTATGCCGGCTACATAGGGTTTATCCATCATTAATCAATTTGGTTTTATTGTAAGTGCAAATATAATCAAATTGGTTGCTTGCCAAAAGAGAAAATGGTGACCTTTTTCTATATTTGTAAATTGCAGAGGTTATGATAAGGAACCATATATATATATCAGACAAGAAATTTACTTTCAGGGATATTTTCAAGGAATACTATTCTTCCCAATATCTCTTTGCTCTTCGTTTGACTTCTAATTCACATGATGCAGAGGATGTCGTACAAGATGTATTTATGAGTATATGGAAGAGTAAGCCAGTATTTAAGAATGAGCTAGCATTCAAAGCATATATATACCTCTCTACAAGGAATAAGTGTTTTGACTTGCTTAAGAAGAAAAAACCTGTTTATGAAACATCAGAAAATTTGATTGATTCCCCTGACGAATTGGATTACCTGTTAAAGGAAGAAGTATACAGGTTGTTGGACAGGGCTGTGGAAAAACTTCCGCCCCAAACCAGATCCGTAATAACGCTATCTATGAAAGGCAACTCAATTAAAGAGATTGCCGAGATTCTGAATGTTTCTGTTAATACAGTAAAAACTTTAAAATCAAGAGCATATAGGTATTTGAAAGAAGTTTATGGAGATTCTTTTGTGATACTTGTCTCCACATTTATTACGTTCAATTGATTATGAGGATGAATTATTAATAGACGTTTTCTTAATTTCAACCTTATAATTAAGCTATTTAAGCAGCGAGGGCATCAGAAAAACTGATACCTTTTTTTTTGTTTTGTCACCCTTTTTTGGAGTTGCTCGTTTTAATATAAAAGTAAAAGAAATGCATCAAAAATATAAAGAAGAATTAGAGAGAGCCGAGAAGATTGCTTCTCGGATAATCGAAAAGGATTTCAATGACCTAGAAGGTATTGAAAAGGTGTTGGCCGATGATTATCAGGAACACAGGGATAGTTTGAATGGATTGAACCTTGACCGCATATGGCTAAGGATGTATTACCGCAGATATGTACCAAGGTTAATTGCGGTTGCTTCTGCAGCGGTGATTGTGGTTATGGTTTCACTTCTCTTTGTTTTGCCGGATAATGTAGACCAGACTTATTATTCCGAAACGACAGTAATACTGCCGGCAGAGGGCCAAATAACCCTAAAACTCTCGGATGGGAGCATGGTGTCGGTAGATTCCATTAAAAAAGAACTTGAAACAACCCAGGGTATAGTTTACGATCAGAATGCCCAAGTAATCAGCTACGATGTCAAAAGTAACGGGCAAGAGTCAAAGGAGGTTGCAGAACAAAAGTACAATGAATTGTTCATTCCAAAAGGGAGGTCTTTCTCTTTGGTTTTGAGTGATGGTTCCAAGGTATGGCTAAACGCAGAGAGTTATATCAAGTACCCTGTTGCCTTTTCCGGAGGTATAAGAGAAGTTTATATAGAAGGGGAAGCATTTTTTGATGTGCAAAAAGAAAATGGGAACCAGTTTGTTGTCAAGACTAAAGATTATTCAGTAAAGGTACTGGGCACCAAGTTCAATATCAATACTTATGATCAAGAGGCTTTTGCTGCTACAACCTTAGTTGAAGGGGCAGTTGCTGTATCGGGTATAGGCTCTTCAGAAATTAAAATTAGGCCAGGAGAACAACTTAGATATGACCGGAATTCCGGAGGTGTTGAGCAGTTTCCTGTAGACGTGGAATTATACACTTCTTGGGTGGACAACAAACTAAAACTAGAAGAGATGAGGCTTGAAGAGATGTTCAACATTCTTATGAGAAGGTACGATATTGAACTTTTCTATTCGGATGAGGAGGTAAAGGATGTGAAGTTTACGGGAAGGATTCCGCTCAATGAAAACCTCAATGTTATACTTGACCAGATTTCGGCTATTTCGGAAGTTGAGTTTGGAGTAGAAAAAAGACTTATAGTCATAAGGAAAAAAGATTAAAGTATTAATGCTTATAATAAACTCTATGAAATTTTGTAATTCACTTACTGTTTGCCTTTTAACGATTCTTTTATCGATGGGTTTTGCCAATGGTGCTTTTGCCCAGGGATATAAGGTGAAAAATTTTGAGGTGAAGGATGCAACACTCACTGAGTGTTTGGCACAGCTGGAAAAGCTTTCCGGTATAGGTTACCTTACTACCGGAGACGAAATCAAAAACATCAAAGGTATCACCTACTCTGTTCGTGAAGCTGATCTGAGCACAATACTGGATGCCATTTTAAAAGGCACCGGTTTTACTTATGAGATCAGGAATAAGGTTATCCTGATCAAGAAAGAGCTCCCCAAAAAGGAGGTGCCACAGACACCGGATCCATCCCAAAAGTGGAAGCTCCGGGTAAATGTAAGGGATGCTTCAGACAAACAGCCAATCATTGGTGCAACTGTACTTTTAAAGGAGTACGGGGTGTATTCGGTAGTTAACCTGGATGGTCTTGCAATATTGGAAAATATTCCTTCTGGTAAGGTGTCTGTACAAATCTATATGATGGGTTATGAACCTTACGTGTCGGAGTTAGAGATTGGTAGTGACCGGGAGCTTGCCATAGATTTGAGGCAAACATCACTTGAACTAGAAGAGGTTACTGTTGTGGCAACTGCAAGTGCGGCAGGGACTTCGACAAGTTCCAAGATTGGCAGACAGGCAATGGACCATTTACAGGCAACCAGCCTGAAGGATATAATGCAACTCATACCAGGGCAGTTGATGACAGGTGTAAGCAACCTTACTTCGGCCGAAAAGATTACTATCAGGACACTGAATACCTCCAGTGCGAATAACTCATTTGGAACATCAATTTTGGTTGACGGCATTCCTGTTTCGGACAACGCCTCAATGAACGACAAGACAGCAATTTCGTCGGTCGGAGGTACCGGTGTAGACTTAAGGCAAATAGGAGCCGACAATATCGAGTCTGTGGAAGTTATTAGGGGAATACCCTCTGCAGAGTACGGTGATTTGGCATCCGGAGCTGTAATTGTGAATACAAAAGCAGGTTATTCCCCCTATGAGGTAAGGACCAAAATCAATCCTGTAACCTTCAACACTTCTTTGGGAAAGGGTTGGAACTTGGGTAAAAAGTACGGCAGCCTTAACATGAACATCGATTATGCCCAGGCGTGGGGAGATCCAAGGACAAAAAGCGAATCTTTTGACAGGATTTCTGGAGGGTTGACATACACCAAAACTATCGGAGACTTGTGGTACACCAACACGAAATTGTCATTCAGTGATTTGTTGGACTTTCGTGGAGATGATCCAGATGTGATTGCCGAAGGTTCAGAGACAACTCAAAAATCACAATCTTTAAGGATCAGCCATAACGGAAGGATAAGCGTAAATGCAAAACTGATGCGGACATTATCATATTCTGTAGGATACAGCCAAACAATTTCGGAATCCCGTAACAGCACTATAGTTGCTGCTGGAGGGGGTATGCCTGTAATTACATCCATGAGTACAGGATATGTGAAGGTCCCGTACATAACAAACTCCTACAGAGCATCAGGAGGTACCATTGGTAAGCCTAAGAACGTTTTTACAAAGATATCCAACACCTTCTTTGCCAACACAGGAAAACTGAACCAAAGGTTCAATATGGGAGCAGAATACAGGTACGAAGAGAATAAGGCAAAAGGCTTTTACAACGATGACGACAACTTCCCGTTGAGGCCAAACAGTAACGGAAGGCCTAGACCTTATTATGATATCCCTTCTATCAATCAAGTGTCTGCTTATGCCGAAGATAACATAACATGGAATTTTTCGGATTCAAAATGGTTCAAACTCCAGGCAGGATTACGTTATGATATGTTGCAACCCGGACAACCCGAACAAGTTTCCTCTGTTTCTCCAAGGATCAATGCTTCATTAAAGGTCGCTAACTGGCTGGAATTCAGGGGAGGATGGGGTGAAAGCTCCAAGACTCCAGGTCTTAGCCACCTCTATCCAGAGGCTAAATATATGGACAGGGAGGTTGCACGTTATCTCCCGACAGATGTTCAAAACCAGTTGGTCATGTACCATACGTACATAACCAATGTCGAGAGGAATAATATGTTGAAAAACGCAACAAATACAAAAACCGAAATAGGTGCCGATATAAAACTTCCAAACAACATGACTTTTTCTATAGTCGCTTATCAGGACTATATGAAAAACGGTTTTGGTAACTTCACTGAATACCAGACTATTTTATCCAATTATTATGCTGCAAACGATGGCTTGGTGTTGATCCCCGGTCAAGAGCCGATTGTTGATTGGAAAAATCCTGCAAGGATAGACACCGTTTTTTCTACAACAGGAAGGGTGGGCAACACCCAGGCAAGTTTGGACCGGGGTCTTGAATTTGACTTCTTCTTTGGTCAGATCAAGGCAATAAGGACCTCTTTATACCTGAGTGGAGCATATATGGAAACCTCATCATGGAGCAATGGTCCAAACTATTCGAGTCCAGTCGGTATTCTCCCATCTTCGGTTTACGGGCAAGGCGGGGCAGACACTCCTCCCTTTAAACTTGAATATCCTTCCGGCACTCAACGATCCATTCAGCGAAGATTCAGTACGGTTTTAAGGGCGGTCTGCAATATTCCTCAGCTTAAGATGGTTGCGTCGGTCAACGGACAGGTCATTTGGTATACATACAGTACAACAACCAATCAACAACAGGAGCCAATCGGATGGATAGACAATGATTTGAGTTATCATAAAATAACTGACCAAATGCTATCAAATCCAGAATACAGGATAAAAGGACTTCTTTTGTCGGATCAGATCAAAGACCCTAGGGATACAGAGCCTGTTATAAACAAACCACTTTGGTTGATAAACGCAAGGTTGACAAAAGATATTTCCAATTCCTTGGGCTTCTCGTTTTTTGTCAACAACATATTCTTTTATACCCCATACCAGTCATCAAATGTGTCGGGTACATTGGTAGAGAGAAATTCAGGAACCTTCTCTTTTGGGATGGAATTATTTATAAAAATCTAACTAAAGCTGACATGAAAAAAGTAATACTTGTAACAATGCTTATCTTTTCCTTGCTATCATGTACAAGGGAGGAGCCTTTATATATTTCTAGCTTCCAGATAGAGTTCAAAATGCCTCAGAGTTTTTCTCCATCAGTGAAGTATGCCGGGAGGGAAGTAGTTTTGACCAACTCAAGCAACACCTATACCTTTAATACCGATAATAACGGGATATTGCAAATGTCAGGGATTATACCTGATGAATATACAATCAACACCACCTGGGAGATGACAGGTGCACAATACAAAGAACTTATACAAGGAAACGAACTTATAGAGGACAAGGCCAGGATACTTGTAAAGGCCACCATGACAAACTATCCGGTGTTTGCAAACCAAAATATTTCTGTGGATCTGGAGAAAGTTGTTTTGAAGAGCCTGTTGATATCAAAAGTTTACTACTCCGGTACTAAGGATAACTCCAACAGGAACTACACGGCTGACTCTTTTGTTGAGATATTCAATAATTCCGACGAAGTAGTTTATCTTGATGGCAAATACCTTGCCCTCGCAGAGTCGGTATCTCCTGCAGCATATCTAGCCAAGGATGACCCCAATTATATATATACCCGTCAAATTTGCCGTTTCCCCGGAGGTGGACAAGATTATTCGGTAGAACCTGGCAAGAGTATCGTCATAGCAGCCAGGAATGCCCGTGACCACAGGAGCAGTGCCTCCAGTTCGGTGGATTTGTCCGATGCGGACTTTGAAGTTAAGGACTTGGATGGAACCGGTAATCCCGATGTGAAGGCTCTTCCGGTTGTATCAAGTTCTGTTGCCATCAAGTTTTTTAATCTCATAACAGGTGGACCGAACGCTGTTTTCATTTTTGAAACATCCGACGATATAATGAGCTGGCCAGAGGTTTTTGCCCCAGGCAAGACTTCGGGGGAGAGATTCCGTAAAGTGCCGGTTTCAACCGTCATTGACGGAGTAGAAGCTCTTAAAAATAATGCATCTACAGGACCGGATGTTAATCTTAAAAGGTTTCAGGACATTGTGGATGCAGGTTATGTGTTCATCAATGCAACAAGTGGATACACAAACGAATCGCTTGAAAGAAAGATTATAGGAAACGATAATGGCAGATTGATTCTTAAAGACAGCAACAATAGCTTGGATGACTTTACCATCGTAACGGGTCCTACTCCTAGAAAATATGATCACCCACAACTCCTCAACCAATAATCATGAAGAAGACAACAACCACAATAATACTGTTAATAGCCTTGTTTACCACAGTAATTCAGGCTCAAAGCAAGGATGCCTTGATGGACTATCCCGATTTGCAAAAAAGGGAACTGGAGGTTTTACGTCAACAATGGTCGGTTACAAACAACTCTTCGGGGATGGCTTTTTCACCGGTCAGTGCAGGTAGTTTTGCTACACTTGGGGTTTATTCTCAAGGAGGTGACCACCATCGGGTACAGGAAGGTTCTTCTCAAAATGGGTTGTACTTTTCTACTGAAAGGTACGATAAATTCAGTAATAAAATCCTTGTTAAAGGATCATTTAAATTCAAAATGGATAAAGAACTTGACAGGGGATGGTCAGATGTATTCAAGACTTACAACAGCAATCCATACATCTTTGGGAGCAGTGTCAGGGGTGACTATGACACACAATCCTTTGATCTTAAACTTCAAGTTTACACACTTTCCTTTGGCCGTTTCAATATGGGGCTGACTATTGATTACCTGGTTGCCGATATGGCCCGCCAACGTGATCCTAGGTCCCGGAGCTACCTCCTGGATTACTCCTTTATCCCTTCCCTTGTTTACAATATCAATGACAGACACAAGCTGGGACTCAATTTATACTACAGGTTCGATAAGGAAAAGATGCCCGGACTAACTACAGTCCAGACCGATCCTAACCTTCAATATTACACCTTTACAGGATTACAAAATGCAGAAGGAAGAATCGGCGGATACAGAGGTTTTTCCAGACAGTTCATTGCAAACATATTAGGAGGAGATTTCCAGTACAACTACAACAATGCTGGTTTTAAATGGTTGGTTTCTGCCGGAATGGAATACCGTGACGAGGAGACCCTGGGAGATAAGAGGCAAAGCCCGGGTTCATACAATTCATATGTTTTTGATTTGTATTCCGATTTGCTCATCGAAAGAGAGTCGGTATTGCATAACATTAAACTTAAAGCGGAATTCACAGACGGAGGAGCAAATGAGTTCAGACAGAGGCTTGTTTCGGAAAGAGATACACTTACCGGACTTACAACCCAGATTTGGGAGACAATTTATATTTACAAGAACCGCTTCATGGTCAAAGAAACCGATTTGCACGCTTCTTGGAAAGTCTATAGTCTAAGTGATGACGGAGCTTCTTACAGATGGAGTGCAGGCAGCTACATAGGTTTCCAATCTTTCAAAAACAGCTATTTCCTTCCTCAATCAGATTACTTGTCCGGTAGGGTTACCATAGGATTGAACGGATCTGTACTGCTTTATGATGGACGATCCAACAAACTTTATGCAGAGGGAGATGTTTATTCCGGAATTTCTACCGTAGCCAAGCTAGATACTGAAATTGAGAACCTTGTGACAAACGAGATACTTGGTCCGGATTTACAGTTCCATAAAAGAGATACTTTTTCGGCCGGAGCAGCAATAAAATACACATTTCCTTTACAATTCTACCAAAAATCCAAGCTAACCGGATATGCAAAAATTTACGGTGGCAACCTTTTCTCTGCCGGAGGAGCAGGATGGTACAACATAGGAGTGGCAATAGGACTTTTAACTTTATAAAACTAAAATAACAATGAAGAACCTAGTACAAAGTTTTAATTTATCACTGATAATCCTTGTGACAATTTTGGTCACATCGGTTTCTTGTGAAAAGGTGGACGATGGAAGGAGCAAGATTCCAGCTGTATCGTTCGAAACTGCAATAATAAGTGTGAATACCGAGGCAGGAGAATATGAAGCTGTTTTGCACTTGTCAGAACCAGCAAAAGAACAACTTGCTGTAAGACTGCAATTTTCGGGTAATGCAGTAGAAAATGAACACTACACTTTAGAATCTAAAGAGATTCAAATTGCAAAGGGAGATTTTTCCGGAAAATTAAAAATAGGCATATTGAATGAAAACATATGGGAAGAAAACCTTGAAATTAAAATAGTGGTTGCTCCTGGAACTGATTATGTAGTATTGCCGGATGCAAATACCGAAATTATCATAAAGCTTACAAAAGAGATTGTTTTACCTCTGCTATCATTAGACATGGGGTCGCTTCCTGCATCAACAAATCCATTCAAAGAAGAAGAGCTGACATACACTATCAAATTAGATCAAAAGCTTGCTACCCCAAGGGAAGTTACATTGCTTTTTGAAGGGACAATGACAATTGGTCAGGATTTTACAATCAACGGAGGTAACTCAAACAAAATCACATTCCCGGCAAATGCTACCGAGACCAGCTTTAAACTGAAAATAAGAAAGAAAGACCAAGCTGGTTTCAGAAGTGAACTCAAGTTAACCTTGACACCTTCCGATACAAGATTCCTGGCTGTTAGCCCCGACGGTGGTTCCCACACAATCATAGTATCCGACCCTCTGGTCGATCTGACTCCGATACTTAAGACTCCTGCATTGTCGGGAGGTGCCGGATACCAAATATACCAGGCAATAAAAGGAACAGATGACTCATGGGTTGGACGCGTTGTAATAAATTCCAGCCAAAATACCCAAAAGCAGAATTACCTGAGAACCCACCGTAACCAGATTTTCATTGCAGCATTCGATTGTAACTCCAACCTTAGCGGTGGCGACATACTCAGATTGTCGGACATGCTCAATTTTGGAACCACAGATACTGTGATTGCCGATTATGGTGCAGCAAAAACCACCAGATTCTTCTCTCAGTCTGACTCGCTGATAAGGTTTGTAGCAGAGGAAGGAACAACCAACAAAGGGCAGATCACTACCGTCAACCAAAAATTCTCAGCCAAACTTATCCGTAAAGAAGATTGGGAAACTGGTACTAACGGTAACAAACAGTGGCATATCGACTCCAAGACGACAGGCGGGGATATCTCCAAAAGCACCTATCCAACGTTTGCAACAATTGAGGTTGAGTTGGTGAAACTAGAAGGAACCTTTGATTTCACACTGGCCGAACCAGAGCTCATATTCGATGCTTGGTTCAAAAGCACCTCTCCCTATTTTATGAGAAATTACCCGACAACACTCAATGTTGTAAAAGAGGGAGATTTATATAAAGTAACATATAGGTTATATCCTAGGTAAATATTACCAATAATGATTAGAAAAGCTATCATCACATTTGCATTTTTGATTCCGGCCCTGCTTATTTTCGGGCAACAGCAAAGCTTTATCGGATCGGAGTTTAATAACGGAAAGCTGAAGCTGGTAATTCCTGATTCTTTACTGGGAAAGGATATACTCTTTGGCTCCAGGATTGTGGATATAAGTTCTCCGAATGCCAAAGTTTACTCCGCCGGCCAAATGCGCCGCCCACCGGTTATGATACGTTTCCGAGCAGAGGGTAAAATGATGCTGGTGCAAGAGATTAATAATTTTGTGGAAGTTGAGGAGAGTGATCCGGTATTCGAGGCTTTACAACGGAATCAAACTGTGGGTAGTGCTGTTATTTTTGATATTGAATCCCGCAACAGTGACGATAATGCATATGTGATAGATGTCACAAGATATTTTTCGGAGGAGGTTCAGCTTGCCTGGCCTCTTCCCGATAATGTCAAAAAGGGCAGGCTGGAGCCAAAACTAAGTGGTATCCGTTATGTTAAAGAATATCCAGACCATATAAACATCAGGAGTTACTACGAATTTACAGGGGGCAAAGAGACTTTTGCCATAACTGTGCAGTATTTCATGCTTCTGTTACCAGAGAAACCACTATTGGGCAGGTACAATGATGACAGGATCGGCTATCAGCCCTTCAACAGAAAATCTTTTGTCTCGGGAAAAGCTGTTACTACCAACAGGTATATATCGAGATGGAGGCTGGAACCCTCACCTGGACAAATAGCTGATCATAAGGAGGGAAAACTGGTAAAGCCGGCATCCCCCATAGTTATGTACATAGAACCATATTTCCCAAAGGAGTGGATTCCTTATATTAAATCAGGTATTGAAGATTGGAATTCTGCATTCGAAAAGATAGGGTTCAAGGATGTAATGGTTGCCAGGGAATTTCCCCATGATCCTGATTTTGACCCATACGATATCAAAACAAATGTGGTGAGGTACCTTCCTTTGGAGGAGGCCAATGCTGCCGGACAAATCTGGACCGATCCAAGAAGTGGTGAAATCCTTAACGGGGAGGTGCTTTGGTGGAACGACGTAGTAAATCTCATCAATATGTGGCGGTTTACACAAACTGCTGCAGTTGACCCAAAAGCGAGGCTATTGGAATACGACACAGAAACCATCGGACAAATGATCAGGTATGCTGTTGCCCACGAAGTAGGGCATGTGCTGGGACTTCAGCATAACATGCGGAGTTCGTATGCTTACCCGGTAGATTCACTCAGGTCTCCAACTTTTACTGCTGTTTACGGAACGACTGCTTCAATAATGGATTATGCAAGAAACAACCATGTAGCAAGACCGGGTGATTTGGAAAAGGGAGTACAACTAGTACCTCCTGTTCTTGGTCCCTTTGACCATTTTTCCATAGAGTATGGCTATAGGTATTTGCATGGTGCAAAAAATTCTGACTGTGAAAAAGGGATGCTTGACTCCCTCTTTGACTCGGTCAAGGGTAACCCTTATTATAAATTTGCCCCTTTCCAGGCCACACCTATTCCTTCTGACCCTTCGGCACAGCCCGAATCCCTGGGGAACGACATTATTGTCTCTTCCCGCAATGGAATTGCCAATACACGTATCATTCTGGATAGTCTTGTAAAGTGGACCGTAGATGCCGGAGGCGGCACAAAAGATATCCAACAACGTTACGATGCTTTGAGCCGACAGTATTTTCGATATATATCATTGGCAATCTCTTATTTAGGAGGTGTTTATAATATTCAGGGGCCAGTTGGTTCGGGTAGGTACGTGGCAGTAAGCGCAGACAAGCAGAAAGCTGCCCTTAAATTTGTAATCGAAGAACTTTCAAATGCGCCAATGTTCCTGGAAAATGAAAAGGTGTATGCAATATTAGGTTCACAAAGAGAGAACATTCTAAAAAGGCAGGGAGAGGTTTTTTCGTCACTATTAAATAATTTCATCCTGCCCAGGGTTGCAAACAACAACCAATTGTTTGGATCAGGGTTTGGCTTGCAAGAATATATGACAACCTTGGATGGATTAGTATGGAATCTTAAGACAGGAAATCCTGTTTATGATATGAACCTGAAAATCTCTTATGTTCAGTCTCTGGTAGCTGCATCCAGAATCTACTCTCCATCAGGAGATCCTTCCCAAGGCTCTGCTGCACTTATCAGCGATGCTGCCTTTAGCCAGCTTAACAAAATAAAAAGAAGGCTTGATGGCAAAAACAGGAAGGGAGAACCAATAAATCCCGATAATATTTTTTTAATCAAATTAATAAATAACTCAATACAATAATGAACCAAACTGCAAAACTATTTCTGTTTTTAACGATTTTCCTAATGTTGGTACCTCAGAAAAGCAGGGCAGATGAAGGTATGTGGCTTCCATTGCTACTCAAAGACCAAAGATATAGCCATATGAGAAAGCTAGGTTTAAAACTTAGTCCCGAAGAGATATATAGTGTTAACCAGGCGTGTGTGAAGGATGCTGTTATTGGTCTTATGGGAGAGGGAGCCAATCTCAGAAGTTTCGGAACAGCCAGTTTTGTGTCGGACAGTGGATTGATTGTGACTAATTACCATGTAGTAATGTCATATATTGAAAGATTTTCTAATGAAAACAACGACTTTCTCAAATATGGATATTGGGCCAAGAGCAGGTCCGAAGAGTCATTATGCCGTGGTTTGCAGATGAAGCAACTTATCAAGATGGCAGATGTAACAACTGAAATTTTGGAAGGGACAGAAAATTTATCGGGAAGCGAGTTGCAAAACAAGATCAACGATAATGGCAAACGGATAGCCGAGAGGGAAACAAAAGGGACAAGACACGAAGTCAGGATGCAAGCCTTATTTGGGAACAGTCAGTATATCATGAACGTGTATGCTGTTTACAGGGATATAAGAATGGTTGCAGCACCTCCTTTTGCAATTGGGAAATTTGGAGGAAATACTGACAATTACAAATGGCCCAGGCATACTGGTGACTTTGCTTTCCTGAGGGTCTATTCCGACAATCAAAACAGACCTGCCTCCTATTCAAAGAGCAACAAGGCATATAACCCACCTCATTTTTTACCGGTCTCTTCCAAAGGTGTCAGGGAGGGTGACTTTGTAATGATAGCTGGTTATCCGGGGTCTACTAGACAGTATATTCCTTCTTTTGCCCTAGAAAAGATAATTTATGGCGAAAATCTGCATAAAATTGCAATACGGGAAGAGAAAATGAATATCCTCAATAATGCGATTTCCGAAAACCCGTCGCTTAAGTTCAGGTACACAACTAAACTTTCATCTGTAGGGAATAGTTACCTAAGGTGGAAGGGAGAACTTATGGGTGTTACCCGCACAGGCTTGGTAGACACAAAGAGGAAAGAGGAGGCGGATTTTAATAAATGGGCCTCTGCCACTCCTCAGAGATCAGAAAAGTATGGATCCATACTTTCCCGGATGGAGGAGCATTACAACAAAGTGGCAGAGTACAATCTTGCGTTGGCTTACTTCGAAGAGGCTGGTTTGAACGGAGCCGAAATTGTCCCATTTATTGGTAAGTTCGAGAAATTAGCTGCTATGTATTCCCGTAAAAATGTCAACATTGAGAGTGCGGCCAGGGAGGCCTCAAGACTGGAAGCCCTTACTGAGCAGTTCTTCAACAACTGGGATTACGAAGTTGACAGGAGGATGTTCAGGAACCTGATGGTAAGATATTACCAGTCATTACCGGAAAAGTTCAAACCAGAGGCTATGGTAAGATACCTCACCAAATATGAAGGTGATGCAGAGTTGCTCAGTAAAGAGGTATTTGAAGGGTCTATTTTCACAGACAAAGAAAAATTGATTGAGTTTCTCAAGGATCCCCAACGCGATGTACAATCTAAGATAAAGGAGGATGCGCTTTATCAGCTTGCAATAGGATATTACATGGTAAATGTAAACAGTATTGCAAGACAAAGAATGGGATTACAAGCTGAGTTAATGGAACTGAACAACATATATCTTAGTGGTCTGATGGAAATGAAAGGAAAGTCAGGACTTTACCCCGATGCCAATAATTCTCAAAGAATTAGTTATGGGAAAGTATCAGGGTCGGTAGCTCAGGATGGGCTGGTTTACAAGCCCTTCACAACACTGAACGGTGCAATGGACAAATTCCAGTCCAACAAGAGTAACGATGAGTTCTATTTACCAAAGAAGATACAACAATTGCATGATACCAAAACGTATGGTAAATACCAAGATGGAGATGGTAACCTGTATTTGAATTTCCTTACAGATGCCCACACAACAAGTGGAAGCTCCGGTTCGCCTGTAATCAATGGTAAGGGAGAACTGGTAGGCCTCAATTTTGACCGTATTTGGGAAGGAGTGGCATCCGATTACCGTTATGACCCAAAACTCTCAAGGTCAATTGCAGTGGATATGAGGTATATCCTTTTTATCATGGAAAATTATGCACCATCGGATTATGTGATTAAAGAACTTGTAATTAAGTAGGTTTTGTTTGTGTAGACTGGTTCTTTTTTTAAAAAAAGGGTGGCAAATCAAGGTTTTGCCACCCTCTTTTTATTATATTTGCCCAAACTTGAACAACTTGAATTATGTTTAGAAAACTTTTATTTCCGGTAATCTTCTCTGTTTTGTTGATTTCCTGCACTGAGGAGAAAGAAAAGAAGGTAGAATGGGCACTGGCCGTACACGGAGGGGCTGGCAGCACTCCATCCAATCTGTCCGAAGAACGTAAGCAGGAGTACGAAAAATATCTTTCCGAGGCTTTGCGGTTAGGCAGCGACTTGTTGGAAGATGGTGCCTCTGCCTTGGATGCTGCCCAGGCTGTAGTCGTGTATATGGAGGATTGCCCACTTTTCAACGCAGGCAAAGGAGCGGTGAAAACCATCGACGGAACTCACGAGCTGGATGCTGCAATCATGGATGGTTCCAATCTGATGGCCGGGGCAATTGCCGGAGTAAAAGACATCAAGAACCCGATCAAGGCTGCAAGACTGGTAATGGACAGCACAAGACATGTCTTCTTGATAGGGGAAGGAGCATCTTCATTTGCTGCTTCAATGGGTCTGGAAATTGTAGACAACAGTTATTTTTCTACCGAGGCAAGGGAGGAACAATTCAAGAGGATTTCTAATCAAAAGGAGGAAACAGATCCTCGTGGTACCGTTGGTTGTGTGGCCCTTGACAAAAAAGGCAATTTGGCTGCTGCAACCTCCACCGGAGGCATGTCCGGGAAAAAATGGGGCAGGGTAGGTGATGTGCCGGTTATCGGGGCCGGAACCTATGCCAACAACAGCAATGCAGCTATTTCTGGAACAGGACACGGTGAGTACTGGATCAGGAGGGTTGTGGCTTTTGATATTTGTGCACTGATGGAGTACCGGGGATTATCTTTACAGCAGGCTTCCGAGGAGGTTATTTTTGGTAAAATTGATCCGATGGGTGGCTCCGGAGGAGGTGTCATAGCAGTGGACAAGCGTGGAAACATCTCCTTGGTGTTTAACACCGGCCTTATGCACAGGGGTTGGGCCAAGTCTGACGGAGAGTTTGGTGTTGGAGTGCTCAAGGGAGAGGAGAAGGTACAATACAAAAATGAAGCGAAATGAAATTCAAGCCAGGTCTCCTCACCAAAATCATAATCTCAATCATTGCCGGAGTATTGCTTTCCCTCTTTATGCCAATATGGTTTGTAAGATTATTTGTGACCATAAACGGAATCTTTGGAAATTTCCTCTCTTTTATAATTCCCTTGATTATTTTAGGCCTTGTGGCTCCGGGTATTGCCGATCTTGGTAAAGGTGCCGGCAAATTGCTGGGCATTACGGCATTGATAGCCTATGGATCTACAATTTTTGCCGGATTCTTTTCGTACTACACTACCCGTTGGTCTCTGCCCGTTCTTATGACTTCACAGGAGATAAATGGTGCTGATAATCTTGACTTTGTTGATAACCTTACAGCATGGTTCAATATTGAAATGCCACCATTGATGAGTGTAACAACTGCTTTGGTTTTGTCGTTTGTGTTTGGCCTTGGAGTTTCAGCTGCCGGGGCTTCCAGATTAAAATTTGCACTTGGGGAGCTCAGGGATATCATTACCAGGATTATTACAGGTGTGATAATTCCTTTGCTCCCGCTGTATATCTTTGGCATTTTTCTCAAAATTGGTGCAGAGGGTCAAGTATCACTAGTATTAGGTCTTTTCTTCAAAGTGATCATAGTGATATTTGTAATGCATGTGTTGCTTTTGCTCTTTCAATTTGTCACTGCAGGCCTTATTACTGGCAAAAACCCCTTAAAGGCTTTGCTGACCATGATGCCTGCCTATATGACAGCACTCGGAACCCAATCATCTGCAGCTACAATTCCGGTTACCCTTATACAGGCAAAGAAAAATGGTGTCGACGAAGATGTTGCGGATTTTGTAATCCCTTTGTGTGCCACAATTCATTTGTCCGGCAGTATGCTCAAAATAGTAGCGTGTGCCTATTCAGTAATGCTTATGTCTGGTCTGGCAACCGGTATGGACCTGTTTGGAGGTTTCATAATGATGCTGGGAATTACAATGGTCGCTGCTCCCGGTGTCCCGGGTGGTGCAATAATGGCTGCTGTTGCTTTGTTACAGTCGATGCTTGGGTTTGATGAGACATTGACTGGGTTGATGATAGCACTTTATATTACAATGGATAGCTTTGGTACTGCATGCAATGTTACCGGAGATGGTGCGATAGCATTGGTAATGAATAAAATAAATAAATTATTAAAAAAATGAAAAAAATTGCCCTACATTGGCAGATTCTGATTGCCATTGCACTCTCCATTCCATTCGGGATATTTTTTTATGATTATGCACCTTCAATCAAATGGATAGGTGATATTTTTATCAGGGCTCTTAAAATGATAGCCTTACCCATTGTCTTTTCTTCACTTGTAATGGGAGTTTCGAGTCTGGGGGGCTACAAGGACCTGGGAAGGCTTGCCGGAAAAACATTTGCATTTTATCTTTTTACAACAGCACTTGCCGCTACCATCGGCATTATTGCCGTGAATATTTTCAAACCAGGGGTAGGAGCCGACCTCAATCTCTCCGAGTCTGTGAATGACCTGGCGGTAACATCACTTTCGTTCAAAGAACAGGTTGTCTCAATTGTCCCCGATAATGTTTTTGCGGATTTGTCCAAAGGGAATTTTCTACCCGTGATCTTTTTTGCAATTCTGTTCGGTTTCTTTGTGACCAAAGCAGCAGAGGAGAACAAGAAGATACTGAGTGATTTTTTCAATGCTGCCTTTGAGGTCTTTATGAAGATGACTCTTACCATTGTAAAATTCACTCCATACGGGGTCTTTGCAATTGTATCCAATATAGTTGCTGATCAACAAGGAGATCCCGAAAAATTATATTCGATAGTTAGCAGCCTTGGATTGTACACATTGGTAGTATGGGGTGGTTGTATTGTCCATGCAGGATTGGTCTTGCCAGGGCTTGTGTATGGCTTCACCCGACTTAACCCGTACAAACATATCAAGCAGATGTCAGTACCTTTGCTGACCGCATTTTCTACCTGTTCATCCGGAGCTACCCTTCCATTGACAATCAGGGATTCTCAGGAAAAAACAGGAATTTCAAATAAGATTGCAAGTTTTGTGTTGCCTTTGGGAAGTACTGTCAATATGAACGGTACCGCCCTTTATGAGGGTGTTACTGCAATTTTCATTGCACAGGCATACGGTATTGACCTTTCGGTAGGGCAGCAGTTTGTTATAGTCCTGACCTCTGTTTTGGCAGCTGTAGGTTCTGCCGGGATTCCAATGGCCGGGCTGGTTATGATTGCAGTGGTGCTTGGTGCTGTTGGATTGCCTCTGGAGGGAATAGGGCTTGTCCTGGCCGTGCAGCAACTTTGCGATATGATCCGTACCTCAGTCAATGTTTATGGAGATACCTGTGCTGCAGTAGTGGTGGCTCATTCCGAAGGGGAGAAGCTCAACCTGTAACCTCTGCCCGAACTTTTGACCATTTCCCGGAGAGTATCCTGGAATACTCCGGAAGAGGAGAGTTCTTCCAGCATAATGTGTATCCTGTAGTCCCATATATGGTGTGGGTCTGCAGGGTTATTGATCCTTTCATTTGAATAGGACGGGGACCTTAATTGTTCAAACATTGCAAGCAAATCCTGCAGGGGTATAATGCATAGCATGGACTGCGACTTCATGTGAGCATCCACAATTTCCCTGCAGGTTTGTTGGGGGCAGTCTTGATAATCGGCTATCTTTTTTCCACCGTATTTGACCCACCATTCCCTCATGGTTTCGGTATCATGTGTAGAGGTACTGCATACTGACAAATAGGGAAAAGTAGCAGGATTCCCGTTGTTACTGTCCCCTTTGGGCATCCTTTCCAGCTCCAGTGTCAAAATCTTTAATTGATCCATAACTTCGGGAACAGATGGGGGGACCATACCCAGGTCTTCTCCACATGCCAGCATTCCGGAGGAGCTGAGCAATGGTTGCAAATGCCTGATCCCGTTGCTTTTCCATATTTGGTCATGGCGATGGTAAAAATAATCACCGTATAGTTTGTCAAATGCCCTTTTTTCCCGAACATCAAGTGAGTGGTATTGCTCAGTTAGTTTTGCACTTATGGCCGGGTGAAGTTTTTCTGGATTCCGTCTCTCTAGTATGAATAGTTGATCCAGTATTTCTTGTGTGTATCCAAATGAACGGATTTCTTGCATTGTGAAAGGCAAAGATGGTTCAAAAGTTCCTTCACGACCGTCGTCCGAATCTACCGGGATATTCCATATCCTGAAGAATCCCAGTATATGGTCTATCCTGTATGCATCAAAAAACTCTGCCATCTTGGCAATCCTCTCCCTCCACCAGGAGAAACCTTCCAGCTCCATAGCGTACCAATTGTAAAGAGGGAAACCCCAAACCTGCCCTTTTTCGGAAAAGTAGTCGGGAGGAGCACCGGCTTTGGATGAGAAATCAAACAGATGGGGTTCTGTCCATGCCTCTACAGAATATCTGTCTATTCCTATCGGTATATCTCCTTTAAGGATAACCTTTTTGCTTACTGCATACTGGTGTGCATCGGATAGTTGTTTTTGCAAGTGGTATTGGACGAAAAAGTAAAATTCGATCTCTTCACGGCACTTGCTAGATTCGGAAAGCATGGATAGGGCCTCGTTCTTGTCGTATGTACGGAATCGTGGCCACTGGGTATAATTTGCGGTGTGGTATCGGTCTCTAAGATGGCTGTAAACAGCGTAAGGAAGGAGCCATGATTCGTTGTTTTTGTAAAAAGCCTTGAATTCCTTTGATTTTGACAGCTTATCCCAGTCCTGTCTGAATATTTGTTTAATATAGAGCCATTTGGTACGGATTACTGATTCCCAGTCTACTTTATCGGAGTTGTTTAGTTTTGCACGTTTCTTTATGAACCTTTCCCGGAACTCCCTCTCTTTGACACGTCCCAACTGCTCCAGGTTCATATACACAGGGTGTATTGCATAACCCGATATCGCAGAATATGGATAAGAATCCCGTTGGTCGTAGCTTCTGGTGGTGTCGTTTAATGGTAAAAGCTGTAACAAGTTCATTCCAGATTGGCTTATAAGGTCAATCATAATCCTGAGGTCTCCAAAATCACCAATTCCGCAACTATTTTGGCTCCTAAGGGCAAAAAGAGGCACTGCACTCCCGGCCAGCCTGACTTTATGAGGAACAATACGTACCGGATGGTCGTTAAGTATTGTACAAGAGTCTTTCATACAATCCACTTTTATGAACTTTCTGTCAAATCCCTCTTCCCATAAAAAACTTACGGTTCCATTCCCGGAAGTCTGCACAACATACTTGTATTCAAAAAGATCTGGTAACTGGTCGAGAGTAGCTCCAATGCTCCACATACCCTCTCCGGCCGACCTCATCCTCAAACCTTTCTGAGGCATCCAATTGCCGGAAATTGGGGAGTTGCCGCAAAGCACAACCTCTGTGTCATTTGGTAAGTTGGGGCAAAAAACATTGAAAGTCAGTTGCTCTCCTGAGTACAAAGGGTATTGGTCATTCCTGTTGAAGAGTATGCGGGTAAAAGGAGTTGAATAGTAAACAGATTGGCTGTTCCTCTCCCTCCAAAAATCGTGTATCAAATGCTCTTTTTTTGCAGGACTATCGAATTTCCTTCCTGCTCCAGCCTCTGTAATGTAACCATCCCTCCTTTTTAAAAGGTAGGAGTAAATAAAGCGAGTGTTGTTTTTGATATTGATTGTCAATTTCCATAATCCGTCCGAGTACTTCATTGGTTTCGATTGCTGGGGATTATTGCCCTTGAGCTCTGGTACCGAACCAGTGATGTGGATTTCCTCTCCGGGCAGGGTGACGAAAGGAAGTGAGAACGTGATTTTGACCATTATTATATTCTTTTAGTTGTAAATATAATTCAAATAGCGTACTATCTTTGCAAAAATTGCACCATATGAGAGTTTCTTTGTTTAGTTTAGATATTTCTGGAGAAAGTAAGTCAAAAAAGCTGGAGAACTACTCTCTTAAGCTGGAGGAGGCCTTTACCGGCGGAGTGTCAACAGACCTGATTGTCTTACCGGAATTTTTCACAACAGGATTCCCTGCTAACCGCATTGAAGCCGAATCAGGAGAGGGGATCACATTGTCTTGGTTAAAAGAGGTAGCACACAGATACTCAGCAGCGGTCCTGGCCTCCTTCCCTGTAAGTGATGGAATTCATTTTTTCAACAGGGCTTTTTTTGTTACCCCAGAGGGTTCAAGCAAACATTATGACAAAAGGCATCTGTTTTCTTACGGAGGTGAGGATAAGGAATACACCAAAGGGAATAAAAAACTTATCGTCAATTTCAAGGGTGGATCAATTTCAGTGAATATATG
>WARP01000471.1_pt1 | contig 21166 bp, 16 predicted proteins | sample 4769151 | NCBI WGS metagenome assembly WARP01 (sample SAMN08893023, study PRJNA449175) | gut metagenome | isolation source: rumen sample fed with dry roughage | host: cow | place: India: Nagpur | collected 2016
GATTGAAAGAATATTGATAAAAGTTATGTGCAAATAAATATTATTATCCTATTATTAATTTATAAAGTTATGAAAATGAGTCACAAGACTATCTTAAGTTTCTTACTGTTACTTTTATCTCTAAGCATTTTTGCTCAGAATAAAGTTTCCGTAAAGGGTGTTGTGTACGATAACCAGAAGATGACATTACCTGGTGTCTCAGTGTTGGAAGTCGGTACACAAAATGGGACCATCACAGATATTGATGGTAATTTTGTATTGGACGTAAGTCCAAATGCTACATTACGGATTTCATACATTGGTTATGCTACATTGGAAGTTAAAGCAACCACCGGAGCTCCGATGAATATAACCATGAAGGAAGACAGTCAACAGTTGGAAGAAGTGGTTGTAACAGGTTATTCCGGAACTCAGCTTCGTTCTAAATCTACGAACTCGATTGCTAAGGTTGCAAATGAAAAATTGACCGTTGGGGTTTATTCTAACCCTGCACAGGCTCTTTCAGGTGCTGTATCTGGTTTGAGTGTGAAACAGACTTCAGGTAACCCAGGCAGTACCCCAACAATCGTTCTTCGTGGGGGAACAAACCTGGATGGTTCTGGTTCTCCAATTGTAGTTGTTGATGGTCAGATTCGTTCTAGCTTGAGTGATATCAACCCAGAAGACATCGAAGATCTTCAGGTTATGAAGGATGCCGGAGCAACAGCTATCTATGGTGCAAGAGCAAACAACGGGGTTATTATGATTACTACAAAGAAAGGAAAATCTGGTCGCTCAGAAATTAACTTCAAAGCTAAACTTGGTTTAAATTATCTGAATAACCCATACCAGTTTGAAGATGCCGAAGGATATCTATATTGGATGCGTACGGCATATAAACGTTCATCAAATATGTATACCGATCCTGCAACAGGTAAAAATGTTGGATATGTATCATCAGCATCTTTAGGACAAGCACAAGCTTATGGAACAGGGAATACATACAATCCTACTTCCGGAGTTTGGAGTACGATGTATTTGACAGAGGATAATAAGAGATTGCTGGATTTGAATCAAGGCTGGAAGACAATGATTGATCCAATAACTGGAAAAGAATTGATTTTTATGGATACGGATGTGGCTTCGTATAATATCAACACTCCATCAATGACCCAAGATTATAATGTAAATATGTCCGGAGGAAATGATAAGGGTTCTTATTATGCTGGATTAGGTTACAACTACTCAGAGGGTCTTCCAGTAAGTTCATTCTATGAACGCTATTCTTTCGTATTCAATGGAGACTACAAGATCAGAGATTGGATTAAATCTATTTCAAGTTTTAATTTTACGCGTGCCAATTGGGAATCCATGCCGGCTTCACAAACATCTGAAGCTAATTATTTTGGTCGTATTTTATCATTACCTCCAACAGTTCGCTTCATGGATGAAAACGGTAAAATGTTAATGGGTAATTCCATCGGAGATGGTAACCAGATCTATCAACCGGAAAAGTTTTTGCGCGACAATCAGACCGATAAATTTACAATGAACCAAGGTTTCTTGTTCAGTTTGATTGATGGCTTGGATTTGAGAGTGAATGGTAGCTGGTATTATAGTGAAGGTATATATGAGTCGTTTAATAAGGACTACTATACAAATCCAACTACAATCAATGCAACTCGCAGCACAACAGCTTCGTATAACAGGACATTTGATCAGACCTACAATGCTATTCTTAATTATAAGAAACAGATTACAGCAGATCATTATGTAGATGCAATGGTAGGTTCTGAATATTATGATTCGTATTATCGTTATTTTTATGCAGCAGGTCAAGGAGCTCCAACAGATGATTTCCAAGATTTGGGATTAACAAATAGCGGCGAAAATAAACGTACAATTGATTCTTCACATAGCCGTGAACGTATTCTTTCTTTCTTTGGTCGTTTAAATTATGACTATAAGAGCAGATATCTGCTTTCATTAGTAATGCGTCGTGATGGATATTCTAAATTATTAGACAATCGTTGGGGTGTATTCCCAGGCGTATCAGTTGGTTGGGTTTTATCGAAAGAAGACTTTTTCAAGAAATATACTGATGTTGTATCTTTTGCTAAACTACGTGCAAGTTATGGTATGAATGGTAACGTTTCCGGTATTGGTACATACACATTGCAAGGTGCATATGGTACATCTACCAACTACAATGGAAGTACTTCATATGTTATTTCTGCCATCCCTAACCCAACTTTGAGATGGGAGAAAACAAAGACAACAGAATTAGGTGTCGACTTGAGTTTTATTGAAAATAAGTATTCGGCAAACTTTACCTACTATAACCGTTTGACAGACGGAAAGTATGCTCCGGCAGTACTTCCTTCTTCATCAGGTATTAGTAGCATCACCACTAACAACGGACAATTCCGTAACCGTGGTGTTGAAATAGATCTTTCAGCCAAAATTATTGATGGAAAAGACTGGAATTGGAAAGTGGGTGCGAATATCTCATATAATAAGAACACAGTTGTTAAATTACCAAATAATGGATTAGAACGTAACAGACAAAATGCATTCCAGGTATCTACCGGTAGAAAAGATGCAAATGGCGCAGATATTCTAGAATGGGTAGGTGGGTATCAGGAAGGTCAGGAACCTGGTGTTTTATATGCATACAAAGCGGAAGGAATTTATAAGAATTGGGATGAAATTCCTGATTATCTGGTCGACAAGGCCGGCGGAAGTAGTGCAGCTTTCTTATACGGTAAAAAATCTTGGGAAGAGGTTGCTGTAAAATGGACGGGTAATGATCCGGAAACCGGTGCTTCTAAAACTAAGAAACTGCCTATTCAGCCAGGAGATGTTAAGTGGAAAGATGTAAATGGTGATGGAGTTATTGATACATACGACCGGGTTAAAGTTGGAAATACTACACCGCACTGGATTGGTGGATTCAATTCAACGTTGACATGGAAAGGATTCCAACTGTATGCAGCATTTGACTATGCATTAGATTTTACAATCTACGATAATACAACTCCTTGGTTCTTAGGTGCAATGCAGGGAACATATAATATGACTTCTAACGTACGTAACACTTGGTCTGAAGAAAATCCTAACGGAACATTACCTAAATATTATTGGGCGGATCAGCTGGGTAAAAGTAATTACTACAGAACTTCTTCCATGTTTGCTTACAGTGGTGCATATTTAGCATTCAGAGAAGTTTCCTTGTCATATTCTTTACCAAAGTCATGGTTGAGCAAAGTGAAGATTGAACGCTTAGACCTTTCAGTTACTGGTCAGAATCTTGGCTATCTAACACAATGCCAGGAAGTTGCTACGCCAGAGGCTGGTTCTGGAGCTGGTTCTGGATACGCATTGCCTCGTACATTATTGTTTGGTATTAATCTAGGTTTTTAATTAAATAAATAAAATGGAATTATGAAATATATAAAATCAATAAAGATTCTGTGCGTTGGGTGTTTATCTGCCTTATTATGCACATCTTGTGATCTTGATTTGACTCCAATAGATTACTACGGAAGTGGTAACTTCTGGAATACAGAGGCTCAGGTAGAAAGTTATATGACAGGTATTCATGTTGATTTGAGAAACAATCAATGGAATATGCAATATCTGATGGGAGAGGCTCGTGGAGGTACGAGCAAGGTGGGTACATCTTCTTTGAATACATCAATCAATTATGATCAGATAAAAGTACAACGTTTCGATTCTAACAATACCGGTTTTAGCTCTTGGGCTGGATTTTACGGTAATATTTTTGACTGCAATCTTTTGATTCAGGAGGTAGAAAAGAACGAGGCTTTAAGAAGTGATAATATTAATTATATGCTTGGTCAGGCTTACGGTATTCGTGCTTATTATTACTTTCACCTATACAGAACTTTTGGAGGTGTTCCTCTGATTGACCGTGTTAAGGTTTTAGATGGTGCAGTTACTGCCGAAGAGTTGTATACGGCTCGTTCAACACCTAAACAAACCATGGACTTTATTAAAGCGGATTTAGCCAAGTCGTTGGAGTTTTTTGGATCTAACTCAACAATAAAAGGAGATAAAGGATATTGGTCAAAAGCTGCAACTCAAATGTTGGCTGGAGAGGTATACCTTTGGAGTGCCAAAGTTCCTTTGGCAGATCAGACTCCTGCTGCATCTGATTTATCTGCAGCAGAAGGTTTCTTTAAAGCTTTAGAAAGTGATACAAGATTTAAGTTACTGGATTCTTTTGCCGAAGTATTTAATACTGCAACAAAAAAAGGAAATCAGGAAACCATCTTTGCTATACGTAGGGTTGAGGGCGAATCAACCGGATATGCAAGTGAGTTTGTATATGCAGATCCTAATGGTAATTTTATTAATCAGGTTAACGGTCGTGACGGAAATTTGATTAAGAAAGATACATTATTGCTCAAAGGAAATGGCTGGCAACGCAACGAATATAAGGAGGGTCTTTGGAAGGCGTTTGATGCCCAGGATTCACGACGTGATCATACTTTTCTTGATTTTTATTATAAAGATGGCAGATTACAAGGTACAATTCTTAAAAAGAATCTTGGTTTTGTAAACTCAGCAGGACTGCGTATCTTCTGTGGTGATGATCCTGTTTATCGTTATGCCGAAGTCCTTCTTTATCTTGCAGAAATAGAAAACATGAAAGGTGGAGATCCTGCAAAATATATCAATCTGGTTCGTAAACGTGCCTATGCAAGCAATTGGGATGAATCTGTTAACGGATATAAAAACTCCGATTTCTTGACAAATGAGTTGACAATATTAAATGAGCGTGATAAAGAATTTGTAAATGAAGGAAAGCGCTGGTTTGATGTTTGCCGCATGAAAGATGCACCTAATGGAAAAGCTTTAGTATTTAATGCTGCTGCTAATTATGATGCATCAACTTCGATACTTGATTATGCTACTGAAGCTCATAAAGTTTTGTGGCCGATTGACAAGGCAACGCTTAATGCAGACCCAATGTTAAAACAAACTCCGGGTTATCAAGAGGCGGGTCAGGAAATTGCATGGTAACATATACTACTTAATAAAAAGGGACATCGAAAGATGTCCCTTTTTATTATTTGTAAAGGTCAGAAACTAAAGGGAATATATGTTTATGATTTATTTAAAAAAATTAGATCTTGATTTTTTTGAAATTTTGTAACTTCGCAACCAAAAATAAAACAACGACAAAAAGGAATAATTCATGCAACAACTTCCGGACGATCCGATGATTCTCTTCAGTACAATCAATATGAAGCTTCGAGATTACTATCCCTCATTGGATGCTCTTTGCGATGATATGGCTGTTGACAAAGGACAACTTACAGCCAAACTTGCTTCTGCAGGTTTTGAATACAATCCGGCTCAGAATAAATTTTGGTGATCTGTTTTATCCAAGAATCGGATACTCATACACATTGGTGGTTCTTTGGGTAAAACCGATACGCTGATAAAGCTGATTTGCAGCCAATCGTTCCGGGCGTGAGGTTAGAAATAATTTTGATAAGCCTAATTGTGGAGCTGTTGCAAGAGCATGAAGTAGCAGAGTCTTCCCTAATCCTTGGCCCCGGTGCGATTCATCCACAACCACATCTTCAATCCAACCTTTTTTGCCAGTCGGGATCAATGTAACAGCTAGGGAGTAGGTTGCGATGATAATTCCTTCCTTGCGGATTGCATAAAGCTTTACAGGCGAATTTTCTGCTTTTATTCCATCTATGTATTCGCGGGAGAGCTTTATTGTACGCCCCGTAAGCTGATTCATCAGACTCTCCAGTGTAAGTAAGTCTGCTTCACTTATTTCTTTTAATTCTTCTACGAACAAATTCATGTAAAATAGTTTTTATTCTTTCTTTGCTAATGTAAGGCCTAGTTGCGTTGCTTGACGAATTCGATCAGCCATACCTATTCCCCCTTTCAAATTTCCTGCAATATGAAGACCCGGATACTGCTTTTCCAGCTTTTCGATAGTCTCAAATCTTTTGCCGCTATTTAGTTCATATTGAGGGATAGCCCGATGATGGCGGAAGATTTTGAGCAGGTCGGGTTCTATGTCTTTTTGAAATCCCAACATCAGGTGTAATTCTTCCCTTATTAAATTGATAAGCTCCTCGTCGTTTTTTTGCAGAAGTTCCTGGTGTTTCATGCCTCCCATAAAGAATGAAAAGAGAGCTCCCTCTTCTGGCGCTCTTCCTTCAAAACAAGCCGAAGGAAATAGTATACCCAATATCTTTTTCTTTTCCTTGGATGGCACTAGTCCTCCGAATGCATTGAAACGCAATGTTCCGGTATTTTTAAATCCTACGCTTGCTTGTATCACCGGCGCGTAGGTAAGATTGCTGATGGATGCCATCTCTTTACGATCTATAAACGGTAAGAGGTTAGGCAGGTTGTATGCTCCAATGGTGGAGACCACCTGACTTGCATGATAGGTGTGTTCTCCATGAGGAGTATTATACTTTATTTCCCATTTTCCGTTATGGGGTAAAATAGTTACATTATCTGCTTGTAGCGTAATATGTTTGCTCCCGATCGCTTTGGTTAGGGCTTCAGCCAGATTACCTAATCCCTGACGTGCAGAAAAAACTTTTTTGCTGGCAAGAAGATCTCGTTCAGTTTTAGGGATTTTGGCTTTAGCAATTGTTCCACGGATAAAACTGCCATATTCCTGTTCCAGATTATAAAGCTTTGGAAGGGCATACCGGGTTATCAGTGTATGTGGATTGCCGGCATACACTCCGGACAGAAATGGGTCAACTGCATAATCTACGAAAGATTGTCCCAAACGTCGGGCAGCCAGTTGGGCTACAGATTCGTCGGGATTGGAACCTTTACTCCGAAAAGGTTCACCTAAGATTCGGAACTTGTCTTTCAATGTAAACAGAGGGGTGGTAACAGCACTAAGTAATCCGGAAGGTAACTCACGGAATCGATCTCCTTTCCAGATAAGGCGTCGTTTGGATTCCTCTTTTGCGGTTTCGAGTTCGCAATGGGGTGAAAGCGCCGCGAACAGTTCGGCTACTTCAGGGTAAGATACCACTCCGGTATTTGGTCCTGATTCGTATATAAAATCGTTTTCTTTATAAGTATGTATTTGTCCTCCAGTACGTGCAGATGCCTCAAGTATATGGACTGATATACCTCTGCGTGTAAGGTAAAATGCTGTGGTCAGCCCCGTGAGACCTGCCCCTATTACAACTACTTGTGCTGATTTTGCTTCCATCGTCATACAGGTTTGGAAAATGATTTAGTTGTATGTAGCATCAGCTTGTCCAATGAAGCAGCTACATTACGCACAAATATAGCACCTTTTGGAGTAAGTTGTATATTATGTTCGCTCCATGTGATAAGTCCATCAGACGCAAATTCATTCATCCGTTCCGGATTGAAAGCTGTGGCTGCCCGGTAGGTTTCGGATGATATGCCGGCTTGTCTGGCCAGCTCCTCCCAATCAAGAGAGCCGTTACACATGAGTGATTCAATGGCTTCACGGGTGAGTTGCTCCTCGTAAGAAAGAGAATATCCCTTGGTTACTGCAAAGCCTCCCTGGTTGATTGTCTCTATGTAAGCGGTAATATCTTTTATATTCTGACTATAAGCTGTGGATAGCTGACTGATTCCCGTAACACCGATGGCATAAACTTGTCCGGTAGTTCTGCGGGTGCAGTATCCCTGAAAATTGCGGTGAAGCTGCTTCGTTTGTAGAGCAGTAAAAAGTTCGTCGTCCGGTCGTACAAAGTGGTCCATACCCACGGCTTCGTACCCGGCTTCTTTAAGAAGTTGCCTTGCCGTGTCGTACATATTGCTTTTTTCTTCTCCGGCAGGCAATCCTGCTTTTTCGAGTAGAAGCTGACTTTTATTTACCCAAGGAACATGGGCATAAGAGAACGTAACAAGACGGTCTGGTTGAAGTTGGATTGCTCTGCGAATAGTCTGGCTGAAACTTTGAACAGTCTGATGAGGTAAACCGTAGATGAAGTCCATGTTAATACGTACTCCGGCATTTCGGAGGATCCCGAAAATAGTTTCCATAGGGAGCAGGGAAGCCCGGCGATTTACAGTTTTAAGCACTTTTTCGTCGAAGTCCTGTACGCCAAGACTGATCCTGTTGAACCCTGCCTGAGTGAGGGCTTCCCAATAACTTTCGTCCAGATAGCCCGGATGGCATTCTATAGCAATTTCAGGATCCTGGATGGTTTGGAAGCGTTCCCTCATATGTTCATTCAGTTCGCGCAGACGCTCAACAGGAATGGAGGTGGGACTTCCTCCGCCGTAATGAATCTGGGCAATCATCCGGCCATTGTCCAGTAATGCGGTTACCTTATCAATTTCTGTATGTACAGCTTTGAGGTATTCGTTTACCTTTTTTTCGTTTGTCATAGCGAAAGAATTGCATCCGCAGTAATGGCAAAGATGTTTGCAAAACGGAATGTGTACATAAAATGAAATGTGCCCGGGTTGTTGATTGTTGGATGCTATTATAGCCTCTTCGTATGTCTTGTTGTTGAAGGCATCCGAAAAATAATTTGCAGGCGGATAACTTGTATATCTTGGTACAGGTACATTATATTTTTCAAGCAACAGGTCTGTCATTTTGTTTGTCCCTTTTTAAAAAACAGTAATATGAATAATAAGGAGGTAGTTGCTAGCACTACCTCAAATAAAAATACTCCGTGATAACCAGCATGGTCTCCTATCTTACCACTCACAATAGCCATACACATACCGCTTAGATGCGTAATTACGGTCTGTATCGTAAAATCAGTTCCTTCGCGTCCTTCCCGTACGCTATCCATGGCTGTTGTATATACAACGATGGTTGCCATTCCGTAACTTCCCCAAAGCAAAAAGATCCCGATATAAAGCATCAGGGTGGTGGGAGTACAGTAAGAGAGACACATGAAATAGAGCGTGGCCAATAGAATACAAACCGAGAATAGAATCCGGCTACGGTATCTGCCTATGCGACGAAGGATGAATCCTCCTGCAAAAGAAGATGCGAATGCTACAGAAGTTCCGGCTACACCACTCATAATCCCGATTTCCTGCATATTGTATCCCAGATCTACCATGTATGGTTTGAGCATAGCCAGTATGCCAATGAGCCCAGCGTAGTAAAGGAATAGAAAAACTATTTGTTTCCAGATACCTTTTTGAGTAAAAAAGTAATAAAAGTCCATACGTTTTGCTTTTTGAGCAGGACTCTTTTCTTTGATGGCGATTTCTTTATTAAAAAGAAGGGGTGCTAATGCTATGATTACAAATACGGCAAGACATGGAAGCAGGCTATTCCATCCGATCTGTTTGAAAAGAAGCAGAAGGGCTCCTCCACCCAACATGGCTCCTGCAAAGCTCCCCATCGATTGCATGCTGTTAACCAGACTTTTGTCTTTTCTGCTAAATGAAAGAACAGCAAGTGCATCGGTGGCGATGTCTTGGGTGGCTGATGCTACAAACGAGATAATCACCAATACCAGTATGGTTGTAAAGTTCTCCTTGAAATCAAGAAAGGCAACCGAAAATATAAGAACAGCATAGATGAGTTCCGAAGAGAAGATCCATTTCTTATAATGCGAAACGGTAACACAGTTTCGATCTACAAGGGGTGACCAAAGAAATTTGAGAATCCAGGGAAGTTTTATCAATTGTAATAAGCCTATGGAGGCAAGCGAGAAATTTTCCTGCCGCATCATAACAGGAATAACCGTTGAGAAAAAACTCATAGGTATACTCTGTGCGATGTAAAGACAGAAAAAAGTAACCAGTTTACTGGTTGTAGGTTTAAACCACATGGATTCTCTATTAGAAGTTCAACGTCAGATTTCCCCCAAAGGTAACAGGTTTTCCTTTCTGAGCAAAGGAGTTTCCGCCGCTTTCGAAGTAAAATGCCGTATATTCTGTTCCTGTGAGATTTTTTCCCCAGATAGAAGCCGTGAATGCCCCTTTCATGAAAGAGACTTTACCGTTCCATATACCGTAATATTTTTGAAAGGCTTCGTTGCTTTCACTCCAGTAGAGTTTCCCAGTTCCGCTATAGGAGATATTCATCTGAATGCGATCCAGTAAAGGCGATTTTACACGGAACAAATAATCGGTTCCCACAGAGAATGTCTGAGACGGAACAAGTGGTAGCTTTTTTCCTGCATAATCCAATGTGGTGCTACGTTGATATTCTTTAAAAGTGGCATCAGTATAACCATAGGCAACGTTAAACATAAATCCGTTACATACATTAGCCTGGAGAGCGAATTCAATTCCCTTGCTTTCTGATCGTCCTGCATTTTTTAGCATGGAACCTTTTCCACTGGGTAGCGGTTGGTAGATTTGCTGGTTGCGCCAGTCAATATAGAACAGGCTTAACTCGGTCTTAATGCGGTTTTGCCAAAAGTTAAGTTTAGTTCCTGCCTCGTAGTTCCAACTGTATTCCGGTTCAAAAGAACGGTCTTCATCTCTTTCGAAGGAAGTATTGAATCCACCTGATTTATATCCTTTGGATACGGTTGCATATAGCAGTTGGTTACCAGAAAAGGAATATTGGAGTGTAGCTTTGGGGGTGAGCTGACGAAATGTGAGCTTACTTTTAAAGCTGTCAGTTATACCGGTTGTGTCATTTATGCTTCGATATGCTTTGTAATCGGTGTGTGCCTGCTCCCAATCATAACGAATACCCAGTGTAAGAGAAAGTGCGTCGGTAAAAAGTTTATCGATAGTGGACTGGTGATAGAGGGCGAAGCCATAAGTGGGTGAATCGTAAACTTTATGGGTAGACATACGCTGGAGTTTGTAATCCATGTCGACTTCATTGTCCATTCCCTGATAAAAACCAAAGGCTCCGAATAACCACTTATAATTAGTCTGAGTTACAGCCTTAATATTAAGTTCTTCCGAAAGCATGTTTTGTTCTTGCTTTTGTATCACATAATATTGGTTTTTTGTGGAAAAGTCTTGATCTACTCCTTGTCTGTCTTTAAGATATTGAAATGCAGTTTGTGAACTCAGCCAAAAACGGTCTGTTTTGTAATCGACTGTGGCACCTGTATTGGACAGAGTTCGTCGGTAAGAACTGAAGTCGTTGTAGTTGACTTGCCCCACACTATTGGTCTCTTTGTTGTAAAGCGCGTAGGGATAACCTCCTTGATCAGAGTGATCCAGACTGGTCATCAGCTGTATTTTGAGTTTTGGTTGCAATTGCCACTCCAGGCGAATTCGTCCGGATCCACTGTCTTGTGTATCGGCATTTTCGCCGGTAGCCAAGTTGTTGAAATACCCATCTGTATGATTATAGTTGCCGGATATGGCATAGCCCAGATTGTGGGTTAGTTTTCCATAGTGTGATGCCGATGCTTGTCGTTGTCCATAATTACCGGCCATCAGGGAAAGACTGCTCCCTTGCCATTCCAAGGGTGATTTAGTGAAAACATTTATAATACCACCCATGGTGTTCCGTCCGTATAGAGTACCTTGTGGACCGCGTAATACCTCGATACGGTCTATTTCACTGAAATCAAAATCGAAGGCCGACTTCTCAAAATATGGTATTCCATCTACATACAACCCCACGGACGGGGCATTAATCTTCGATCCAATTCCTCTGATATATACCGGAGATGTAAGTTTGGAGCCGTAATCGGGGATGAACAAATTGGGCACAAGCGCACTAAACTCCTTGATCCCGGTAATATTCCGGTTTACAATCCCCGTGCTGCTGAATGCAGAAGCCGAGATCGGCTCCATCCGGTAAGATTTATTCTGTTTGAATGACTGAACTACTACCTCGTCTAAAAAGATACTTCGGGAGTTCAATGTGTCAACCTCTTCCGCATGGAGCTGTAGTCCGAAAGAAAGAATACTGATTGTCAGAAAAATGAATTTGTTCATACGTTAGTTATTATTCCTGTATTTACAACTCAGGCCTATATATACCTATATCAGCCCGAATAATTTTGTTTTCGATTTCAGAAGGCCACAGATACTTCAGCGCCTACCTGGAACGGTTTTCCCTTTTGCATATATGGATTCCCAAATGATTCGAAATAGAACGCGGTATAATCAGCATCCAACAAGTTGCGAGTCCATACATCCAGTTTTATATTTCCTTTACGAACTCCGACTTTGGCATTCACTGTACCATAAAAGTCTTGTCCGATATCATTTTTTTCGGTCCACCAAATCTTTCCTGCTCCGGAGTATTGAGCTGATGCTGTAAACTGATCAAGCCAACAATTATTTAGTAGCTTGGAATATTGCAATCCAGCACTGAAGGTGTGAGAAGGAGTGTAGGGAATATGATTTCCCTTATAGTCGGTCCGGATAATTTCGGAACCTTGTTTTTCTTCATGGAAATAGTTCCGGAAAGTGGCATTCGTATATCCATAGTTGATGTTGGCGGTGAGGTTAGAAGTAATACGGACCTGGATAGTTGCTTCTGCTCCCAGACTTCTTGCTTTTCCTCCGTTCGTTATCATTCGACCGTTGCCGCTGTTTACAAATTTAGTGAGTTGAATGTCACGAAGATCCATATAGAACAAGGTGAGTTCTGCTGTTAATCTTTTGTCGATCAGTTCACTCTTGATGCCTGCTTCATAGTTCCAACTGTATTCTGGTTTGTAGGATGCAACATCTTTAACTGGAGAGGGTTCTACTGCCATTTGTGGAGCATAGGCACTCATCAGGTCATATTTAAGCTGATCTTGAATCAGGTCAGCAAACATCTGTACGTTGTAACCTCCCGCCTTATACCCTCTTGCTGCCGAAATATAAGTAAATGTACGTGGGGTACATTCATACTTGAGCGAGATTTTGGGTAGAACCTGCCATGAGTCTTGGTTAATACTTCCATCCATAACGCTTGTTGGAAGTTCGGGCAAGGTAATCATCGGCATACCCGGTGCCATCTGCATACCAAAATGCATACTTGCTTCAGAGTGGTAATCCATCTCAGCCTTTTCGTAATCCAGTCTGATACCGGCGGTAAGAGATAATCCTTCTGAGAACAGATTGTTTATCGTGGATTGGTGGTAAAGTGCAAGTCCGTAGGTTGGAGTATCAAACGACCCCGGAATGTAGATCTGTTCATCCATAATGATAAGTTGAGGCATTCGGGGGATACTTGCTTTAAGTCGGTCAAACACCGATTGAAGCACTGTTTTTACTCCATCTTCCTTGAATGTTACCGGACCGTCCGTATGCAGATCGTCGTAAAACCCATACAAGCCAACAGACCACTGGTAATTAGTAGGTTGGTTAGATTTTAGGGCTATTTCCTGACTGAATGCGTTTTGTTTCTGCTTTTGGTTGAGTGTGAAGATAGAAAGTGGAGAAAAGTCCTGATCCATATTCATGTTGTCCTTCAGATGCCGGTAACCAGTTGTGCTACTTAGAGTGAATTGATTGGACTTGTATTCTAATCGTAGCTGATTGCCGATCATTCTACGATTATATGTGCTTGAATCGTTTATACTTACCGCAGCAGTTTCTTTTGTTTCCGGATTGTATAATCCGTATGGAAATGCTCCCTGTTCTGAATAATCAAACGAAAAGTTGTAGATGGCTTTAAATTGGGGACTAATCATCCATTCAAGCCCCAGACGCGCACCAACAGATTCTTCTTTGTCGGCTTTCTTTCCATTGAATGAATTTGTGAAAAATCCGTCGTTCCGGTCATAGTAGCCTCCTATTGATAAAGCTACATTTTCCAAAAGTTTGTTATAATGGGATGCTTTTGCTTTAAACTGCCCGTAATTTCCTGCCGAAACAGAGAGCTTGGTTCCTTGATAATCGAAGGGGGAGAGGGTGTAGATGTTAATAATTCCTCCCATGGCATTACGTCCGTAAAGTGTACCTTGCGGACCACGAAGTACTTCTATCCGTTGGATATCCGTAAGTTCAAAATCGAATGTGCTTTTATCCATGTAAGGAGCGTCATTTACATAAAGGCCTACTGATTGTCCGCTGTTACGAGTCCCGATGCCCCGGATATATACAGCCGAAGTCATTTTGGATCCATAATCAGGAATAAAGAAGTTCGGTACGTAACTGCTGAGATCTTTTACCGATTCAATCTGATTTCCTCCAATAGTCTGCGGGGAAAGTATTGTTACGGATCCGGGAAGTTTCCGTAGGTTATTTGTTTCTTTGGTTGATGAGGTTACTACCACTTCATCCATGTGGTAGATTCTAAGAGTATCGGTCGCATTGTCTTGTATTGCTTTCGCATCACAGACAATAAATAAGCCTGCAAGGTACAAGGCGAATAAATATAGTTGCTTCATTGTTTTTTGATATTGAATTTACACACAAAGGAACAAAAAGCAACATTTATCTACAATCACTATTTGTAGTGATTTTAACGTATAACTTCTTTTCGAAGATTACCCATTGAATCGAATGCTTTTCTGCATGAAAATAACAGTGTAAGCACATTTGTGATTAGAGATGATACAAAGATGGTGAGCATAATCAGAATCTGATATTTTATGGCTACCGATGGAGAACTTCCTCCCAAAATCTGTCCGGTCATCATCCCTGGCAAGGACACCAGCCCCATAACGGCGATGGTTGCTATGCTTCGATTCATTGTAACGCGGATGGCTTCACGCATAAAAAGAGCCAGAGCTTCAGTTCTGCTAGCTCCATTAGCCAGAGCAAAACGATAAGTTGTCTGCTGCTTACTTATCCCTTTGTAGAAATTGTTGAGGGAGACAACCATATCTGCCAGTGTGTTGCCGATAAGCATACCTGTGATTGGAATGAAGTATCTTGCATCAAAAATAAAGTCCAGTTTAAGCACGATGCCCAACAGATAAAGATCTACAACGGATAGACTGATTAACACGGAAGCGAAAACAGGCAGCAAAAATAATTTTCGGGACAGCTGTGCCCTGTCGATTACCGTGAAGGCGGTTACTGCAATCATAATAAGCACCCATACAAGGTTAATTACCCAGCTGTTAAGTGTAAATATGAATTCAAGATAGGTTCCAACCATCAACAATTGAATTGTCATCCTACCAACAGCCCAAAGGGTATCTTTAATTAATCCGGTTTTATAGTATGTGAATATTAAAATTGGAATAATCAGTAGTAAGTAACCGCTAATCAGATTAATCCAGCTAATATCTTGTGCACCCATCTGTTATAATTTTATTTGTGTATCCATTAACTCTATCCACCGTAAATCGTGTGAGGCAGATATAACCGTTGTTTCCTTAAATGAGCCAATAAGCTTCGCAACTGCAACAGCCGAATCGTCGTCTAGAGCCGAAGTTGGTTCATCCAATATCATTATCGGTTTGTTGAGCAAAACAACGGAGGCTAATCCGAGACGTTGCTTTTGTCCTCCCGAAACTTCTGATAATTTTTTTGAAAGAATGGATTCGTCTAAAAGCAACAACTTTAGCACTTCATTAATTTTGTGCTTATCAGGTTTCAGGTGCCGGTTATTTTTAAACTCGAAAGGATAGTAAATCAAATCCCCCACTGTGTCTAGATCGAGCGATAATTCCTGAGGCAGGTACGAAATTTCCTGGCGGATTTTGTTTATTGTTGCCGGTGATAATAGCTGATTATTGATCCTTATTTCTCCACAGGCAAGAGGAACAAATCCCATAAGAGCGTTTAGTAAAGAACTTTTACCAGATCCGGATGGACCTGTGAAGACTGCCTTTTCGCCTTTTGATACTTCAAGATTAAACTCCCGAACAGGTTGCTCTTTTTCGTAGCGAATAGTTGTCCCAATAAATTGAATCATATTATATTGTTTATAAATCGATATCTTCTGCTGAAATTATTCCATGCATAATGGCATAAAATATAAGTCCGCTCACTGTCTTTATTCCAAGTTTTGCAGTAATATTTTTCCGGTGTGAGAGGACTGTGTTAAGACTAATATTTAGTTTGTCGGCTATTTCTTTGTTAATTGTTCCTTTTACAACGAGTTGAAGAACTTCCACCTCTCTTGCACTAAGTTCTTTGTTGCCTTCGCCGGTCCCCAAATTAGTAACATCATTTTCAAATAGTTGTTGTATTTGTTCGATAAGAGTTTCCAAGGGAGCCCTTACAGTGAGAAGATTGGTGTAGGCCGACTGACTTGCACCACAAAGTGGACAATCGCTTAAAATAACAGTTTTGCTTTTTCGTGGCAAAAAAAAGTCCACATTGAGTACAAATATCTCTGAAAGTGTAAAGTAGTAGTCGAAAATATCTCCTCCCGTAGCCATAAAGGATTCGTAGGTTGAGAAGCAATTCGTTTCAACCGGAGCAAAATACTCTGTCAGAATGCTTTGTAGACCCGATGACTGTAAAGTGTCGGGCAGAATGATGGCTATACGCTTGGTGTGATACATAATCGGCTCTCTTATTTACATAATTGTTCCATCGCAAGCGCCATAGGAGCAAGAATACGGTAGCGGATGCGATTGTGTTGCTTGATGTCTTTCTCCAGGCTTTGAATGGAGAATATTACGGCATAGCAAAGATTTTCGTTGTAATCGCCTGATATGTGCTTCACAAGAATGCTCTTTAAATCATAGAGTAAAGCTTCAATACGATCCTCATTTCGTTGAATAGTGCAGAGTTGCAGTTCTTTAATCCCTTCAGATGTTTGCTGAATATTCAATTTATTGCTAAGAGCCAGGCAATAAGGAAACCATTCTTTCTCATCTTTCTCTATACGCGAAATGAGTTCATCTTTAAATGTAGAGAAAAATTTACCAATCAGCGTTAGTGATGCATTTCCTCTATCACTCATAGAGATAAAGGATGATAGATGTCTCTCTATATTTGGTAGTTGGTAACGGCTGTAATAGATATTGGTCTTGGTAAGATAATCTATGATTTGCGAGGTATGAAACATTTGTAGTTTCTTTTCTGGAAAATACTCTTCATTTAGAAATGTATTAACCATTATGAGAAAGAAATCTGTATCTATCCCATATTCATCGCAAATTTGTATTACTGATTTGTCGCCTAAACCAAGGCGAATCCCAAACCGGGTGATAACTGGAATAAGTGAGGTGTGTTCTTCAACCACCTCACTTAATTTCATTGTCGGATTTACTAACGGCATTTATGCTTTCTCCCATTGTTCACGCAGAAGTTTGAGGGCGGCAGGTAAAACAACCTTTCGGTCGCCTTCGCAACCACATTCAAAACTGACGTATTTGTTATAACCAATCATTTTTAACCCTTTGAATCCATCAATATAGTTATCAGCTTCTCCATCTTCGCCCGGCATGATGCGTCTTTTTCTACTGGCAACATGTACGTGTTGTAAATATTCTCCAGCCGAGATAAAGGCTCCCATATCCGATGTTTCTTCCCAGGTCATATGCCAGAAATCACCCATGCAACGCACTCCCTTGTTGTTTATATCCCTGCAGATAGAGGCGGCATCAGCAACCTGACGTAGATAAAAACACTCCCGCCTGTTTAAAGGTTCAAAAATAACGGTAGTACCATGTTCTGCAGCGTAGTTTCCCATTTCTGTAAATTGTTCACAGAGAAAGTTTCTTGTTTCCATTGTATGTGGAAGCACAGGTACCTGATTGTTGAATGCTGGTACAATGATAACTCCTGTTGAACCTACTTCACCTGCAGCAGCTATGATTTCCTTCATGGTATCCATACACTGTTTTCTGATTTCGGGATTTTCTGATAGGATGAATCCTTTAAAACCAGCACAGATGGCACTTACTTTTATATTACGTCCTTTTAAGGCTTGTTTGATTTCGCCTACACGTCCGGACAGGTTACCTCCACCGAGTTCAATGCCTACAACTCCATTTGCTTCCATAAAATCGAGCTTCTGTTGTAGGTTGTTTCCGGGAGTCAATCCCTCCTGGAGTGAAAGATTGAGTGTAACATTTCCAGATGATACCGGCTGAGCTTGCGAACAAGAGGAGGCAAATACCATTTGACTGCCTCCTGCTGTTGCAATTGCTGCACCGGACAGAGTTGCTCTTAGAAAGTTTCTTCTGTTTAGTGTCATAATCCGGTTATTTTTTTTCTACTGGTTTGCCCGGAACCTGAACAACGAAAGTGCTCATGTCCATCTTGCCCAGATTGAGATCCTTGGGTGTATAATCAATTGTTGAGGCGGTCATCGCATCCCAGGTAGTTTCTGCTCCTGTATAGGCTGATTCGCGTCCCATGATTGCAGCCATATTGGAAACGGCAGTTTCTTCAGCCTGAGCAATTGGTTTTTTAGAACGAATGTGGGTAATCCAATTGGCATGTTCCAATGTATATGGATCTGTTTGTTTGAAATTGGCTTTTTCAGCTTCACCGTCATACTTCCAAACCACATTTCCGGCAAGATCCTTAATTTCCATTGTAGAACTATCCCAAGAGCCTTTAGTTCCCTGTATAAATTCACTTACGTTGGTTGCACAACCGTCTATCTGGCGACACATACTGTGTAAATGTATACCATTTTCCATGGTAAAATCTACACTGAAATTGTCATATTGATCGCCGGTAAGTCTGCGTTGACGCGAGCCAAATGCCACCGCTTTAACCGGTTTAAGTCCGCTAAACCATGTAAACACGTCAATATTATGTACATGTTGTTCTACAATGTGATCTCCAGATAACCATTTCCAGTTTACCCAATCTTTGATCATCCATTCACAATCACTCCATCCGGCCTGACGTTCTTTGTACCATAACATACCCTGATTCCAGTATACAGTACCTCCCGTAATTTCGCCAATAGTACCTTCCATAATCTTTTTGTAGGATTCTACATAACTACGTTGGTGATGACGTTGTGTTCCTGTTACAACACATAGACCTTTAGCTGTTGCCTGCTTGGATGTAGCAACAATAGTGCGATATCCGGTAGGATCTACACAGATTGGTTTTTCAAGGAATGAGTGTTTGCCTTTTTCTGTAGCATATTTAAAGTGCTCCGGACGGAACAAGGGAGGAGTCGCGATAATTACTACATCCACTCCACTATCTATTACCTGTTTGTAAGCATCTAAGCCTACAAAGCATTTATCTGCTGCAATTTCAATATTTTTTTCGTCTTTCAGCTTTTTTGCAAGACCTTCAACTCTATCCTGAAAAACATCACCAAGGGCAACAATAGTTACTCCATTAGCTGCATTAAGGAAATTGATGGCTGCTCCGGATCCGCGACCGCCGCATCCGATTACACCGGCTTTTAGCTCTTGTCCGTCTATAGCCATGTCGGTTAGCTCAGGAACATAGTAGGTTCCGGCTTCCTTTAATGGTTTGAGAACGTTACTTTCTGTTTTGCCTCCGCCGCAAGAGGTTAAAGCTGCTGTAGCTGCTGCTCCAGCTCCCAGGGTGCCAACGGCTCCCATCAAGGCAGAATTTTTTAAGAAATCTCTTCTGCTGAGATTGTTTTCTTTTTTCATGATCTAAAATAATTAAAGTAACAATTGGTATATAGAATTTATTTAGCTTTAAGAGAAGAATCAGGTTCACAAACAACACGGAAGCCAATGCCTCGTATATCAGAATACCACCAGATGCTTTTTGGTTGCTGTGGATCAGTTTTCAACCATGCATCGTGTTTAGTATAGTCGCGTGATGCTGAACGGAGTTTGGAAGCATCGGAAGTATAATTTCCTCCGCGAACCACCCACTCGGTACCCTCTTTGATAATTGGATCTTTAACGCTGGCTCCTCCTTTTTTGTAGGCATCCGGCGAGTATTTGTCTGCACAGTATTCCATTACGTTACCCAACATGTTTTTTAATCCAAATGGGTTGGCTTTAACTGCTGAGGGCTCCTGTGTTTTATTTTTACTGTTTTTGTTATAAATAACATAATCACTTATGATATCTGTATCAGCATCAAAGAATTTTCTCCAGAAACCAATATCGGAATAGTCTTTGGGATCTCCTTCGAAGAAGTAAGGTGTGCTTGTTCCGCCACGTGCAGCATATTCCCATTCGGCTTCAGTTGGAAGCCTATATTTTTTTCCTGTTTTCTTTGACAGCCACTGGCAGAAAGTTTCTGCTGCATAGTGTGTCATAGTTATAGCCGGCCGGCTGCCGCTACCCCATCCCTGATCAGGAAAGCCAAAAGGAGGAGTCGGACCGGATATAGCATCTACATCGGGGTTACTATTGTTTGCATATACGGTTTCAGGAGGAGTTCTTCCCTCACTCATCGTATTGCCGTAGAATGCCCAGTATTGATCCCAGGTAACCTCAACTTCTGCCATAAAGAACGGACTTACTGTCACATTACGGACAGGACCTTCATCCTCACCCCGTAACGGCTCTTTTTCAGGACTACCCATTTTAAAGCTACCACCCGGGATTGCCTTCATAGACAAGGTAACGGGTGTTCCGGGAATTGTTTCAATGTAATCCTTGAATTCGGTAACAAGCGCAGGCTCTTTGAAAAATGTACTTGAATCAGCCGATGCTCCTGCGAGTCCCGGAATACCGGTCATTTGCGAATGAGCATAATTGGGGTTATAGTGACCTGCATCAAGGTGACAACTTATGCATTGCAGATTCAGTTTCTTCTCATTTTCTTCATAGTAAAGATGGGCTGTGATTCCCTTGTCGGTTACCCCTTCAGGAAAAAGATTTTGGTGGCACTCTTTACATGATTCGTTCGGAATGAACGTAACAGCATACTCTAGTTGCGATTTGGCCTCCCAATCAAAATCAGCACTGTCTTTTGTTAAATACCCCCATACATCGCGTATGCCAAGTTTGGCTTTGGCTGTATAATGTGCCCAGGTATTATGCTTAGGTGGTAAGTGACAGTCTACACAGTGAGTCTTAACGCCACTGCCGTTATTTACATGTTTAGACATTTTCCAGCTATCTTCTGCATGAGGATGTACGTGGCACATCATACATGATTCATCTGTTGAAAAATAGACGGATGTCTGGTAGGTTGCCACGATTAATCCTGCTCCCAGGAGAAATCCTGCGAGAAGAAAAAATGACTTCTTTCTATAAAACCTTTGCTTAGGATTATAGCGGTTGGAATTTCTGTGTGTCATCGCTTTTACAGTACTCGAATTTCGTTAGATTTTATTAGATTTAATGAGGGAATAAAAGTAATGATTACACTTTAAATAATGGTGAATGTTAAATACATTTAACGTAAATAAACGTTAAATTAATGCTTTTTTATACTTGGGTGGAGGATAGTAAAAAAAAAGAAAGTTATT
>WARP01003578.1_pt1 | contig 21032 bp, 12 predicted proteins | sample 4769151 | NCBI WGS metagenome assembly WARP01 (sample SAMN08893023, study PRJNA449175) | gut metagenome | isolation source: rumen sample fed with dry roughage | host: cow | place: India: Nagpur | collected 2016
TAGCGACTAATCTACCCCCTGACAGTAATCCAATTATTGTTATTGCAAATTTGAAAAAGAAATAATTATGGATAATGTACAATGTTGAAAAATATAATCTAATATTAGTATGATAATTCATTATTTCAAAATAGCTTTCCGCAATATGTGGAAATATAAAACGCAGTCGCTTTCCGGTATTTTCGGATTGGCATTCGGACTTGCCTGTTTTGTTCCCGCGGTTTACTGGATGCGCTATGAAACGTCTTACGACAGCTTCTATCCCGATGCGGAGCATATTTACCGTGTTTATGCTGTGGAGAAACAATCGGACAAGGTTAATGAAGGTGTCTCGAGAATTTTTGAAAAGAAGTTGCAAGAGAGGTTTTCGGCAGTGGAAGCTTCAACGGTTTGTTTAATAGAACAGGAAAATTGTAGCGTTGAGGGAATACCACATGTTCAACTCCGTACGCTTTATACCGATAGCACATTCTTTGGTCTTTTTCCACAGGAATTTGTCAGCGGAGACTCCATACAGCCGTTGCAGGTTTTGAACAATATTATCCTTACGGAAACGGTAGCTGTGCGCTTGTTCGGCAATGCGGAAAAAGCTATCGGACAACAGGTGCAAACGAAAATGAAATCTTCTCTACCTCCTTATACTGTAACAGCTGTGGTGAAGGATCCGCCCGCTAACACAAACATGCAGTTTGACGTTATTATTTATCACGATATGATAAAATATTTCTCCGAGTTGCCTGAAGAGGCTCAGTGGACAATGTTTTTCATGAATCTGTATGTGAAGCTTCATCCCGAAACTGATGTAGATAAACTTGCAGAACAAATGCATGATTTTACTTCACGGTTGGGCGTAAATACCAATATTGAGCTACGCATGTTGCCGATAAGCGATGTTCGTCACCAGCTAAACACGGATGTACCATTTACCTTGAACTTCATAGGTTTATTTGTTGCATCAGGGATATTATTATTGTTCAGTGCGCTGTTTAACTTCCTGAACCTGCACCTCGACCTTTTTCGTCAGCGCATCCGCGAATTGCGTCTTCGTTCCGTACATGGTGCTTCAGAAGGTCAACTAGTAAGACAGATGATGTTCGAATTGCTTTGTGCAATTCTTTTAGCGTTGTTTCTGGCGTGTTCTTTTGTCGAAATCATCCGTCCGGCATTTGCCGGACTACTAAATATTACGATGGAACTGTCGCAACTGATTCAAATATTCGTTGTTTGCGGAATAGGGTTGATGGCGTTGATACTATTTATCGGTTTTATTCTTTTTTGGAGATTGAGTCGTTTATCAACGTCCCGTCAGCTGGAAATAAGAATAACCGGGAAACCGGTATTGCGTCGCATGGCTGTAACCATGCAGCTATCTGTCAGTATGGTATTTATTGTTGCAGCATTGGTGGTGATGATGCAAATGCACTTTGTTAATCAAAAAGATTTGGGATTCGACAGCCGTGGAGTTATCCAATTATCAGGATTTTTAGACTATTCAGGGAAGATTCAGGGAGCACTGGAGCGTGAACTTGCAACTATTCCTCAAATCGAGAGTATCACTCAAGCTGATTTCGAGCCTCGGCACAAATCTGATATTTATACTATGATCACCGACGTGGAATGGCCGGGAAAATCGTCTTTCGAAACGCCGGCATTCAATGTTATCTATACCGACAGTCGGTTTGTCGAAACATTCAAATTAAAAATGGTTACGGGAGAGTGGTGGCATCAGGGTGAAACTCAAGAAATCGTTCTGAATGAAGAAGCTGTCCTGGAGATGGGACTTAGTGAACCCGAAGGCTCGATAATCCGTATTCCGTCCATTGATGATGCTTCTGTTATGGTGGAATACAAAGTGGCAGGAGTCGTAAATGATTTTCATACCCTGTCTCTTCGCAACCGTATCCAGCCTGTCATTTTCCTCCCGTCTTCTCAGGCATCTAACATTTTGTACATCCGTGTCGTTCCTGGTCAGGATCAGGAAGTGATGCGGAGAATCGCGGCTATTCTTCCAGGCATTGATGCAACTTTGGCAGATGCTCGCCTGACTCCGGTAGACGAGTTGTATAATCATCTTAATTGGTCGGAACAGGTTGGATTAAAAATGTTCTCCGTATTGGCAACGGTTTGTATGTTAATTTCACTTTTCGGTATTTATGCCGTGGCTGCAGCAGCAACCAGTAGGCGACGTAAGGAAATAGCCATTCGCAAAGTTGTAGGAGCAGAAGCAGGTAACATTATCCGCATGTTCCTCCGCGAATATACCTTACAGGTATTAGTAGCCGGAGTTGTGGCGCTTCCGCTGGCTTATCTTGTTATGAGCGGTTGGCTGCAAGGATATGCCTACCGCATGAACATCCCATGGTGGTTGTTGGGTGGGGTGGTTGTTGGTGTTATCATCCTGATTTTGCTTACCGTGTTTATGCAAGTACTAAAAGCTGCCGATAGTAATCCTTCGGAAGTGATAAAGGCTTAGTAAATAGAAATTTAATTTGTAATTAGATATGTAAAACCCAGAAGTATTCCTATGAAAAAGTACATTTATTTAGTCGTATTATTACTTGCTTTTATTTCATGCAATAAACGTAAGCAAGGTAATGAGTCGCCGCCGAAAATACTCAACGAGATTTTTGTGGCGGACAGTTTGCAAAACGAAACAACCGAATTCTTGTTAAGTGATATTGCAAGCGACATCGAAATAATTCCATTGGAGACAACCGAAAAAAGTGCATTTAAGTTTCTAACAAACCTGCAGGTTGGAGTGAACGATATATTTATTAATTCTAGAATCGCAGTATTGAGGTTTGATATAAATGGAAAATTTCTTCATAAAATAGGTTCAAAAGGAGAGGGACCGCAAGATTTCTTGATTTGTGAAGGAATTGGAATTGATGACCAAACTCGTTTAGTCCATATTGCAGCGGCGTTAAGTTCCACAAATCACATCCGTACATTTACCTACGATGGAAAGTTTGTAAAATCTACACGAATAGCTGAGGATGGAGCCTACATGAGTGGAAGCACTCACGGCGAAGATCGCTCCTATGCTTTCTTCAACAATCAGCATCTGTTCAGAAGAATGTTGCCGGTTTGGGATGGTTCGAAAGATATCTGGCTTATTCAGATTCAGGATACAGCGGGAAATGTTAAAGCCCGGTTTTACGATCCTGCCAATTATGGGAAGGAGGGCCAGATTCATAAGCACAGTGCGGATGGAAAGAATATCATACCACATTATTGGACCGAGTTTAGTTGTGTATTTAATCGGTATAATGATAAAATAAATTTCTTGTTTGATACGAATGATACGATTTATCAATATAACGATGTAAAGGCAACTTTAAGACCTCGGTTTATACTACATTGTGGCAGTAGACCAACTATAAGTGAAATTCGTAAATTAGATAAAAGTTCGGAATACTTTAAATATGTGGTTGTGACGGATGTTTTGGAAACCAAAGACTGGATGTTTTTAATTGCAGAGAAGGACAATTTGAGCTATTTGCTTCGATTTGACAAACAGACCGGAAGCATACAAACGATACATACGGAGGGTGAGATTGTGGAATCAAAAATCATGCAGATCAGGTATCGTAAAACGGATCCACCTGGATTTACAAATGATTTGTGCGGTGGCTTGCCTTTTTACCCCTCATTTCAGACTGAAAAACGATGGATTGCCCAATTTGATGCAGATGATTTATTGGAGAAAGTGGATTTAAACGAATTAAAAAACAGCGACTATCTTCTTCCATCAAAACGAGATAAGCTTGTAAAGATTATTGAAAACCTAAAAGAAGATGATAATCCTGTACTAATGATTGCCACATTGAAATGAAAAAACTACTGATTTGCCTATTTTTAGTGTCCTGCTTTAAGTTTTGTTATACGCAGGAAGTGAATGATCTGATTCATTCGTTTAATGAGTATGCCGGCTCTTATCCCGTGGAAAAAATCTATCTTCACCTTGATAAGCCTTACTATGCGGAAGGAGAGATTATATACCTCAGGGCTTACTTAACGAATATGCATCTGAAAAAGGATATGGATGGCAGTCGTATTATATATGTGGAGCTTACGGATCAAAAGAAGGATACGGTCCGCCGCATCGTGTTACACTCGGATAATAATGAGTTTGCCGGACAAATTGAACTTCCGGATTCCCTTCAACCAGCAAATTATCATTTAAGAGCATACACCAACTGGATGCGAAATGCGGGGGAAGCGTATTTTTATCACCGGGATATTACTGTTGGAAGCTCGTCATTAAAGGCACAAAATCTCTCAGTAGATTCAGATTTCGAGGTTGATTTCTTCCCCGAAGGAGGGGCTCTTCTTAAGGGGATGGAAAATAAAGTCGCTTTTAAAGTATTAGGCAGCGACGGATTCGGAAAGGATGCCCGGGGCATTTTGCGGGATGATACAGGGAAGGAGTTGCTCCAGTTTCAAAGCGAGCATCTGGGGATGGGGAGTTTCGTTTTTCTGCCCGAACAGGGTCGCACTTATACGGCTTCGGTTGAATCGGGAGGCAAAACAAAATTGTTTCGTCTGCCTTTAGCGGAAGAGGGGCTGACAGTTTCGGCTACCCAATCGGCCGATTCGATCTGTTTAATGATCAGATCAACCCAGATTCAGCCTGAACAGATCAGCATTATCGGCCAGTCCCGTCATTCGGTCTGTTATGCGTTGGACGGTATACGAAGGAAAGAAATGGAACAGGTTGTTATACCGAAGAATAAATTTCCTACGGGAATTGCGGTGTTTACCCTTTTCAAAGAAGGTATTCCAGTAAGTGAACGGCTTATTTTTATAGACCGGAAGGATGGTTTGAAAATAGAGATGGTTCCGGATAAAAACGAATATGGTGACAGGGAAAAGATCCGTCTGGCAATGAAGGTTATGGATGAAACGGGTAAGCCGGTGGAAGGGAGCTTTTCGTTGTCGGTGACAGATGATAAAGTTGTTTCACCTTCGATTGATGTGCATAACATAAAAGGCTCTCTTCTGCTGGAGGCCGATTTAAAAGGCTATATAGAAAATGCTGGATGGTATTTTGCAGGTGAAGAGGTGGAACGGATGGAGGCTCTGGATTTATTGCTCTGCACCCAGGGCTGGCGGCGCTTCTCTTGGCAGGAGATTGCTTCTACACAACCTAAACCGGTTTATCCGGTGGAGAAGGAGTTTCAACTCACCGGAAAACTTATAAATATGCTTGGTAAACCAATCAAAGAGGGATCGGTAATTCTATTCAGCAACAACAAAAGTATGATTCCCGATGCCGCGAAAACCGATGCCGGTGGTCGTTTTGGTTTTATAGGTTTTGATTGTCCGGATACTACATTCTTTGTTTTACAGGGAAGGAACAAGCGTAACAACCGTACGTTTCTGGATGTGAAGATTGATTCAACCGACAATCATGCGCAGCTGAATGTTATTCCTTTGTCGCCGGTATCTCATTCTGCAGCCTTGCCTCTTTCCTACATTAAACAGGCCGGACAACATCGAAAGTTTGAGAAGAGTATGTGGACGATCAATCTGCCGGATGTCGAGATTAAAGGAAAGAAGATGGAGGCAGAGGAAGCGGACAAGGTTCAACATGGGATGTTTAGCGATAAAATAGGCAGAAACGAATTAAATAATAAAATGTCGCTGAAGCATGAGTTAAACAGACTTCCGTTAAATCGACTAAACGGAGATGCTGCCATCTGGATAGTTGATGGTGTAGAAATTGATAAGGCAAGTATTAAAGATATGATTGAAGCTCCGGCCTTATACATCGAATCAATCGAGGTGGTTTCGCGTACAGGATTTTCTCTTTGGGGTGCCAGGGGAGTTCATGGGGTATTAATAATTAAAACCAGAAATCCTATGGATATTGTACAGTCTTCCGATGTGTTGCCACCGGGATTGGTTAGTTACAAACCGGAGGGGTATTGTGTGCGTAAAGAGTTTTATGTACCCGCTTATGATGATCCGAAAATCAAAGGAAGTTCTACTCCCGATTTAAGGACAACAATTTATTGGAACCCGGTTGTTAAAACCGACAGCGAAGGTAAAGCTACGGTTGAGTTTTATTCTGCTGATGCGGTTACCTCTTACTCCTACATATTGGAGGGAATGGGTGAGAATAGAATCGGATATGTGCGTTGAGGTTAATTTGTTATCTATTATAAAGAGTAATATTGTTTTAGCCATGAAAAAACTACTTTTCTTTTTACCATTTATTTCGGTTCTGTTTTCTTGTGGAGAAACGACGAAACAAGAAGTCAAATCATTCTGGGATCAATGTGATGTTATCGCAAAACGAGAAGTTATCAATGGTGACACCGTAATTGTATGTGATTCTAAATTAGTCAAGCAAAAAAAGAATATTCCTTTGGATTTATTGGTTGATAGTATTGAGGTTATCAAAATGGATAATAAAAATGAAGAAGCACTAATTAGCAAACGGTTTGTTCATACCTATTTTACAGAAAATTATATAGGAGTAACTGCCTATAGCTATTTTCCAATGAAATTATTCCGTAAAGACGGAACTTTTGTGCGTCACATCGGAGCTAGAGGACAAGGTCCGGGTGAATATACCGTAATAGATGCTATAGACATGGATGAAAAAAACGACCGGATCTATATATTACCTTTTAGTGCTGATTACATATTGGTTTATGATTTTAAAGGGAATATATATCCCCGCATAAAATTAGCTGAAAGTCTGCTTTATGGATCAACTATAAAGGTTTACGGAGATAAGAAACAGGTATTGGTTACCAAACCGATTAGTCCGGATACTAATTATTGCGTATGGATTCAGGATTTTGAGGGAAATCTGATTCAGGGAGCTAAAACGTCTGATTATTATAAAGATGTAACCTCGTTCAGTGAATCAACTATTACCCATTTTCGGACGGATGCTATTGAGTTATTTAGATTTGGAGTTCTTAATGGTAATGAGTTTTTATATCATTACGATATAGAAAATAACAGATTAATTCCTCAATTTAGAATTGATGGAGATGATCAATATATTTTTATACATGAATTACCTAATCATTTTGTCGTGGAAAAGGCTCAGAGTACCGGAACTAGCGATAACGATCTATTTACCGAAAAGCTTATTGTTGATAAGAAAACATTAAGAGGTTGTTATTTTGACGGATTTGAAACTGCTTCAGGTCTTATTTTAGGTAATTATTGTATTTTAAATCAAGTGTATGGGCCTAATTTTGCCGTACTGGATTTTAGTAGTAAAGTAAGTGAATATATTCAAAAAATAAAAGAAGAATCCCTCACTTCAACACAAAAACAAGAATTACAGAAGCTGAAATCTATTATCGCAGAAAACGATGCTAACGATGAATGCAGTATTCTTTTTAGAGGAAAATTTAAGAAATAAAAATGGAGGGAATGGGTGAGAACCGAATTGGGGATGCACGGTAAAGATTAAGTGTTTATCCTGTAGTATTTTATTGCTTTCTAAACGAAGATCTAATTTTTTCATAACTATGATTTATTCGTTTGACAATTGTTGATCTTGCGTTTGACATATGTTGAACGCAAAGTCAACAATTGGATACTTTGCATTCAACATATGTCAAACGAATAATTGTTCGTTTAGTCGGGGTTAGTTTGTCGTATTCATTTGAATAGTTTTCAATAGGGAAAGGATTAGTTGCCGGTTGTTGAAATACGCAGAAGGGGCATGGGGATTATGCTGGAGTTGTTTCCCGGGGGGCCGACTCCTGTTTAGTATTGGTCAGGGGGGTAGAGATCATGTCCGGTGGTGGGGGATAGTCGTCCGGAACTCCTATTTTGTATTGCTCAGGGGGTTAGGGGTGAATGCGGGGGCGATGACAGATGAGGGATCAATGACAGATGAATTTTGGCATCTGTCATTTTGTAATCGAATGTCATTCAGTGTTTTAAAGTCAAAAAATGAGGGATGACAGATTGTTTTGCAATAAATCGGTTTTAAATATGGATTGTCCGGAAATATGGATTGAACCGATTTGATTTTTTACAAAGTGAACCGTCTATAAACAATTAAAGGATGTCATCCCGACATCCCCTAACCAAACTTTGTTAACCTTAAATCTAATACTATTATGAAAAAACCACGATGCAAAGATACAGCCATCCAAGGTGTTTGTCAAGTCTTTTATCTATAAAACATGTTAAACAACATAGATGGCTGTTAATTTTAGCGGAAATTTATTCAATTCCCCACATTTTATTGGGCTGAGGTCCCATTTCGAGGATTAAAGAACCTCCCTTTAGCAGCTCGGCGGCAGGGAAGTGGAACGTTTGCAACGGCTGACCGTTTAAGGTGGCACGCTGTACGTAGATGTTTTTGCGGGAAACACCCCGTGCCTGAATGGTGAATTGCTTTCCTCTTCCGAATTGTTCTCCCAGATGAATCACACACTTTTCGTAAAGGGGACTGGCAATTTCGTATACCGGATTGGTACTACATCCGCCGTCTGTCTGGAAAAGTCCCAGTGATGCCATTACAAGCCAGGCACTCATCTGCCCCTGATCTTCGTCGCCCAGATAGGCATTGGCCTGCCCAACTCCGTAGTAACGCTCTATAATGGAACGACTCCACTTCTGCGTGAGCCAGGGTTTGCCTGCCCAGTTGAAAAGAAAGGCAAAGTGCATGGATTGCTGGTTGCCTTGCACAACGGGGTAGTCCCAGTACTGGTCGTTGGGGGCATTGTAACGCCAGGGTTCGCTGGCCTGGAATCCCCATTCGAGTCGTTCTACAAAACGATCTTTTCCTACAGCGTTTACCAGAGCGGGTACATCCTGCGGCACAAAGTAGGTTAGCTGCCAGGCATTGCCTTCCACATATTGTTCGTTGGCTCCGGAGTGGAACGGATCGAAGTCTGGCGCCCAGTTCCCGTCGCTGTTGCGCAATTGGGCATAACCGGTTTCCGGATGGATGGCATTGCGCCACCACGAACCTCTTTGGGAGAATGTTTTGTAATCGTCTTCTTTACCCAAAGCTTTAGCAAACTGGGCTACTGTCCAGTCGTCGTAAGCATACTCGAGGGTGTTGGAAAACCTTCCTTTGTCGGCCGGCACAAATTGGTGTTGAAGATAGGGCAGCAGGTCGCGGTTGCCGGCATAGCCTCCGCATACAGGCTGACTGGGGGTTGTCTGCATCTTCTTAACTGCTTCGAAGGCTTTATCGGCATCGTAGCCCCGTATTCCCATTTGGTAAGCTCCTACAATGAGGGGAATCTCGTGTTCGGCCACCATTACCGGAATGTATTCCATCCCTGCAGGTCCTTTAGCCAGCCATCCGTTGGCATCGTACATGGCGAGTTGCGATTTCACCCACCGGTTGCTCCATTCGGGTGTAACCAGATTCCAGAACTGATTGAGGTTCCAGAAGGTATTCCAGAATGCATCGCAACCCAGCGCCCGGTCGTCGGGATTGGTGAAACGTCTTACCTGCTCGTCGGCCGAAACCCACTCGCCGTTAACGTCGCTCCATGTATTCCTACTGCACAATGCCCGGTACATATTGGTGTAAAAGCGTACCTTTTCCATCCGGTTGTCTGTGCTTATCTCGACGCGCCCCAGCAGATCATTCCATACCTGTTGCTGGTTGTTTCGTACCGCCTGGAAGTTCCATCCAAAGGGTTTGCTTATTTCCGTTTCGAGGTTCAGCGAAGCATTGGCGATGCTTACCAGCGATATACCCGAACGTGCCTGCACTACAGGATTGCTGCGTGTGTCGAACTGAAGCCATACGCCCCCATCACGTATCTCTTTAGCCGAAAGATGATCCGTTATCCGGTGCTGTCCGTCTACCCAGCCTCCCATGGATTGTATGGGTTGGTCGAACTCTATTACAAAGTGAACAATGTAGGCCTGATCGGCATCGTGGCTCCATACATTTTTGGATAGCTGGTTGCTGTATCCTTCGATGCGGGTGTCGCTTACCTTGCGTATATCTATCTCGCACAACTGATAATCGTATTCGGTGGGAATATGTAGGTCCACCAATACCCGCGAACTGTCACGGTTGGACGGAAAGGTGTATCGTTGGAATCCGCAGTGGGTGGTTGCGGTAAGCTCGGCCAGGATATCGTAATCGGTCAGCTTCACCTTGTAGTATCCCAGCGGAGCCTCTTCGGTTGTTTTGTCTATGCGCGAGCGATACCCCGAATCGGGATTCATCTCGTCTCCCATAACCGTCTGCAGTTTCCCGTTGGTGGGCAACATACCCAGTCCCCCCATGGTCCATTCGTGAATGTGACTAAAACATCCGATACTCTCGAAGGTGGGTTGATAGCCTGCCTGCCAACCGGCATTCTGGTTGTCCGGACTGAGCTTAACCATTCCGAAGGGCATCCACGGACCGGGAGCGATCATCCAACGGGAATGTGCCGTACCGATGCGGGTATCTACATATCCGGCCGGAGTTTGCAATGGTTGGGGCGAGCGATTTACTTTTCCTTGCTGTAAGACCTTTCCATTGCACATCAGCTGGTAGTTGCTTGTTACGGCTTTCTTCACCGCGGGCATGGGGATTTCGAGCAGATACCGGGCGGTGTCCAGCAGCTGACTGTAGATCTCTTTCCCGTCCAGCCGGAACGAAATACGCGGAGTTCCCTCCAGATGTTCCATGTCTGCCAGAAAAGGTTGAAAGTTCTTGCCGTCGCGGTGTATCTCATAGTCGGCAACCTCCGTATTACGTATAAAAACCGGTTCGGAAGGGGTTAATCTGGTTCCGGCAGGAGCCTCCAGACGGATGTGGTCAAACAAAATCCACGATCCTTCCAGCACGGACAATGTAATGCTGTTACCCCCTTTTTTAAGGGTTTCGCCCGGGATACGTATCTCGAGTGTGCGGCCGGATGTACTCTGCAGCTTGCCTGCAATCGATAGGTCGCTTGCTCCGGCGGGTAGCTGGAACTTTTGTGACAGGTTGTTGATGCTTACCTTCAACAAGGGCGGTTTCTTTACGGCATTGTCGGCCACAACGATTATCAGCTTCCAGGTTCCCTGTGCCGGTATATTGTCCAACCCGAAAAGGATGTTGGATTCGTGTGTACGCCAGCCTGCAGTGCTCCAGGTGCCACCCCATTCGTCGGCCGGTCCCGGTATTACATAGGGAAAGGATCTGGAGGCGGTATCTTTTCCGATCAGGAAATAGCGGTCTTCGAACCCGAAGTCGGCTTCCAGATAACTTTTATATTTGTCGGGACCCAAAGCCAGATCGGCCGTGGAATGGTCGGCTTTCCCAATACTCCAGAGGATATGACCGCCATCGGCAGCCTGGCAAAAAGAACAGGGAAGCATGGCCGACAGCAAAACGGATAAGAAGGTGTGTTTCATCGTTGTATTATTTGAGGCAAAGAAAGCGGGCTTTTTAGTCTAAAACAAGTCATATTATTCCGATTGACTTGCACTATGTTCCGATTCCTTTGCGCGGTATGCCGAGGGAGAGATACCCATAACCTTGGTGAAAAGTCTCGAGAAGTAGGCCGGCTCTTCAAAGCCCAGCCGTAAAGCGATCTCATTCAGCTTCAGGTTGGTAAGCTCGATGTATTGGCAGGCCTTCTGTATTTTAAGCCGGATAAAGTAGTTGATGGGCGACGAGCCGGTCTCCTTCTGAAACAGCATGGAGAAGTGAGACGGCGAATACTTGAAGTAGGCCGCCAGTTGCTCGAGGGTAAGGTTGTGGTCGATATTCTCCTGCATGTAATGGATTACCCGCGATGAGAACGGATATTCACGGTGGCTAGGTATCTTGTAGTGCCGGAATTGTTCCAGCCACAGGAAAGATCCCATGAAAAGATACAGGCACATGGACGAGTAGCTCATGTATTCTTTTATATAGCCCATGGAGAAACAGCTGTAAATCTCTTCGAATAGTTGGGTGCGGTCCTGCAACCTAGAGTACTCTCCCGGCAGGATGGATACCGGATTGGGATGCTGCGGATAGAAGCTGGCACTCATCTTTCCCCTGAAATGGAGCCAGTAGATAGTCCACGGATCTTTCTCGTCGGCCCCGAAAGCATAGGGTTCGTTGGCCGGGATGATGATGTACTGGTTCTGTTCGATCCGGTACTCCTTTCCTTTTATCCTGTACCATCCTTTGCCGTCTGTACAGTAGATCAGCATACTATAGTTGCATCCTTTGTCTTTTTGTACGAAATGGTACTTCACCTTCGGAAAAAACCCTATCTTTCGTACGTACAGGTTGCCTATAAGCGGATCCTTACTGTATTGAGTAAGCAGCTCCTCGGGCAGGGAGATGGAACGTTCGCCTTTAAATCCTTCTTTGATCTTTATCATTATAGTATCGTAAGATTGTATAAGTAAATCGGAACAAATGTACTTCCCCGGGTTGGATTTACGAAATACCTTTGCAAAAAAAATTGATATACGTGTAAAATGAGAAAAAGTAATTATGATAAATATCCGTCCACTTCGGTTAACGGATCTCTTTGGGAGGGATGGGATGCCATCCTGAACCAGATAAAGTTGGATTTGTCCCTTCAAAACGGAAGGCATGTGCTGGTGGTGGAATGCTATCAGGGGGTGCATCACAAAGAGCTGCTTGAACAGCTGGCTCTTTTGCCGGTGGATGAACGGGTGGATACGCGCGATCTTTTCCGGGCCGAAGCGGAGATAGAGGAGATGACGCGTCCGTTTCTGACCGACGACCGGTTGTTTGGAAGGCGTTCTTCATTTTCGTACGCCGATTTTCTGGATAACAGCAAGGTAGAGGCTTTTCGCAGCCGACTGAAACAGTTACAGGGGGTGGTGCTTGTGTATGGACACGGTGCTGCCTGGGTGGCGGACCAGCCTGATACGTTGGTGTATGCGGATATGGCGCGATGGGAGATTCAGCTTCGTTCGCGCAGGCACGAGGTTGAAGGTCTGGGGGTACGCAATAGTGAGGAGTCGCCTTCGCTTCATTACAAACGTGGCTATTTTGTGGATTGGATTGTTTGTGATAATTTTAAGAAGCAATTGATCCCGCGGGTGGATTATTGGCTGGATACGCAGATTCCGTATCTTCCTAAAATGGTGGATGCATCTACCTGGCGGGAGGGGCTGACTAAAACGGTGCAGGGTCCTTTCCGGGTGGTGCCGTTCTTTGATCCTGCCCCCTGGGGTGGACAATGGATGAAGGAGATCTGCGACCTTGATAAGGAACAGGCCAACTTTGGTTGGTGTTTTGATTGTGTGCCCGAAGAAAACAGTCTTTCACTGCTTGTAAACGGCGTACGTTTTGAAATGCCGGCAAATAATCTGGTGTTTTATAAGACGCAGGAGTTGCTGGGCGGACCGGTGGAGGCGCGTTTCGGTGCCGATTTCCCCATTCGTTTTGATTTTCTGGATACGATGGGGGGCGGTAACCTGAGTCTGCAGGTGCATCCTACCACTCAGTATATACGGGATACATTCGGTCAGTACTATACACAGGACGAGAGTTATTATCTGCTGGATGCCACAGAAGAGGCTTCGGTCTACCTGGGATTGAAAGAGGGAGTGGATCCCGCTGAGATGGTTGAGGCGCTGCGGGCGGCTCAACAGGCAGGAGGTGATTTGGATGTGGACCGCTTTGTAAATAAATGGCCGGCGCGCAAGCACGATCATTTCCTGATTCCGGGTGGAACGGTTCACTGTTCGGGTGCCGGTGCCATGGTGCTGGAGATTAGCGCCACTCCAAGCTTGTTTACTTTTAAATTGTGGGATTGGGGAAGATTGGGACTGGATGGCTTACCCCGTCCGATCAATATCGAACATGGAAAGAATGTAATAAAGTGGGAACGTACTACCGGTTTTGCCCGTCGGGAGCTTGTAAACCGGGTGGAGCCGATCGCCAGCGGAGAGGGATGGACCGAAGAGCGTACCGGTTTGCATGAGAATGAATTCATAGAAACCCGCCGCCATTGGTTTACCGGCAAGGTGCTGCATCATACCGGTGGTGGTGTGAATGTGCTGAATGTGATTGAGGGCGACGAGCTTCTGGTGGAAAGTCCCCAACAGGCATTCGAACCTTTTGTGGTGCACTATGCCGAGACCTTTATAGTGCCTGCATCGGCAGAGAGTTATACAATCCGCCCCATCGGTTTATCAGAGGGTAAACGCTGTGGTACGATCAAGGCTTTTGTACGTTTTCGCGAATAACTTTATAAATGGACAGTATGTATACTACAGATAAACGTATTGTAATGACCCTGGATGCGGGAGGTACCAACCTGGTATTTTCTGCCATGCAGGGAGGAGTGGAGGTGGTGGAACCGGTAACCCTTCCTGCCGCTTCACATAACCTGAATGATTGTCTCCGTAACATTACCGAAGGTTTCGAAACGATTCGCAAGGCGCTTCCGGAACATCCGGCAGCCATTAGTTTTGCTTTTCCGGGTCCGGCCGATTACGAGGCCGGCATCATCGGCGACTTACCTAATTTTCCCTCCTTCAGAGGAGGGGTGGCACTGGGTCCCTACCTGAAAGAGGTGTTTGGTATTCCGGTTTTTATCAACAACGACGGAAATCTGTTTGCTTACGGTGAGGCGCTTGCCGGAGCTCTGCCGCAATTGAATAAACGTTTGGCCGGGGCGGGGAGCATCCGCAGATACAGAAACCTGCTGGGTATCACCCTCGGCACCGGATTTGGTGCGGGTGTGGTGCTGGACGGCAGATTGCTTTTGGGCGACAACGGCGCCGGGGGTGATGTGTGGTGCCTGCGGAATAAAAAGTATCCCCATTGCATTGCAGAAGAAAGTGTAAGTATCCGTGCCGTAAAAAGGGTGTATCACGAGCTTGCCGGGGAGTGGAATGAGGAGTCGGCCCACCTTACTCCCAAAGAGCTGTTTGAAATTGCAGAGGGTGTTCGTCCGGGTAACAGAGAGGCGGCCATCCGTTCTTTTGCCCAACTGGGGGAGATGGCAGGAGATGCCATTGCCCAGGCTATTACCCTGATTGACGGGTTGGTGGTGATTGGCGGAGGATTGGCCGGTGCTTCCAGATACATTTTGCCTTCCCTGATAGCTGAGCTTAACAGTTCCTTGCAAATGATGGATGGAACAACCGTGAACCGGTTGCAGATGAAGGCGTTTAACCTGGAGGAAGAGGATCAGTTTGCCGTGTTTGCCAAAGGTGAGGCGGTAAAAATAAGGGTTCCCGGTACGGATCGCCAGATTGATTACGATCCCTTTAAACGGTTCGGAGTGATGATTAGTAAACAGGGCACCAGCCGTTCGGTTGCCTTGGGTGCCTATGTCTATGCCCTGGATCAGTTGTAATACTATCAGATAAATAAACTAATTATGAAATACAATCGTCTTTTTCTTGTTTCCTTTTTAGCAGCTGCCTCAAGCTGGCTTTTACCTTGTACTGCCGGTGCCGGCAGTCCTGCTAACCGTTTGAAGGTAGATACACATTCTCTTGCACAATACGTTGATCCGCTGATCGGGACCGCCCATTGCCGCTGGTTTCATTTTACACCCGGTGCCCGACCGTTTGGAATGGCTAAGCCGGCTCCGTCTACCAATGGTCACCTTGGTAATAAATGGGGATGGGAGGCAACGGGCTACGATTACCGGGATCAGTCCATCGAAGGTTTTCCCTGTTTACATGAATTCCAGGTGGGCGGAATTGTTTTAATGCCTGCTGTTGGAAAGCTGGTGACTGTTCCGGGACCGCTGGAGATGAATGCTCCGGGGTATCGTTCCCGCTTCGACCGAAAGGACGAGTATGCCACTGCCGGATATTATTCGGTGCTGCTGAAGGATCACGGAGTGAAAGCCGAACTTACGGCTACTCCACGGGTTGCATTTCAGCGTTATACTTTTCCTGCCGGAAAGGAGAGCCGTATCCTGTTTGATATCGGGAACCGTCAGGGTGAGAGCGGGGCTGTAGAGGATGCGGAAGTGAAGCTTACGGCCGACGGCCGCATTGAGGGTTGGGTGCGTACCTTGCCCGAATATGTAAAAAAATACCAGCCGGACGCATCGGTCACTATGTATTTCTCGGCTGTAACAGATGCAAAGCCTACGGGTTACGGTACCTTTAAAGGTGCGGTTGTGAGTAGCAGCAGCAGGGAGTCGGCCGGAGTGGGTGCCGGTCTGTATCTTACATTCCAGACCAAAGAGCAGGAGGCTGTTACGGTTAAGGTAGGTCTTTCCTTTACGTCGGTCGCCAATGCCCGACTGAATTTGCAGACGGAGGCTGCTTCGCTTACTTTCGATAAGGCGAAACAGGAGGCTGCTGCACAATGGGAGGAGTATCTGGGCAGAATCAGGGTGGAAACCCCCAACCGCCAGGATAAGGTGAAGTTTTATACCGGTCTGTATCATGTGTTGCTGGGACGTGGATTGGCAAGCGACGTGAATGGGGCTTATCCCCGTAACGATGGGTCGGTGGGACAGATTCCATTGCTTAAGGGAAAGCCGAAGCACAATTTTTACAACACAGATGCAGCTTGGGGTGCACAGTGGAACCTGGCTCAGGTGTGGGCATTGGCTTATCCGGAGTATTATTCGGATTACATCAGCAGTCACCTGCTGGTCTACAAAGATACCGGATGGCTGGCCGATGGAATTGCCTGCAGCCGTTTTGTTTCCGGAGTGGGAACCAATCTGCTTAGCGCCATTCTTTCCGGAGCATATCAGTGCGGCATCCGCGATTTCGATGTGAACCTGGCCTACGAGGCTTCGCTCAAGAATGAGCTGGATGGCGTTGACCGCCCGCTTGGTGCGGGTAAGGTGGATACGGATTTGTTTGTAAAGTATGGCTATGTTCCCCACCAGGACAAAGGTGACGGTCCGGATGAGGCTTTTATGTTCTCGGCTTCACATACGCTGGAATATGCCTACAGTGCGTGGACGGTGGCTCAGTGGGCCGGACAGTTGGGTAAGACGGATGATTACGCTAAACTGATGGATCTTTCTAAAGGATGGGAGCGGATTTACGACGACTCACTTAACTTTGTCAGACCCAGAAAAGCGAACGGAGCCTTTGTGGATGACTTCGATCCTATGCAGGTGTGGAGGGGCTTTCAGGAGGGAAATGCCTGGCAGTATACTTTTTATGTGCCTCACGATGTAAAGGGACTGGTATCCAAAGTGGGTGCGGATGTCTTTAACCAGCGTCTGGACAGTATCTTTACTGTTTCGCGGAAGTTGATTTTCAGCGGAGGAAAAGAAGTTGGTGCTTTTGCCGGACTACAAACGCTTTACAATCATGGAAATCAGCCGTGTCTGCATATCTCCTGGTTGTTTAACGAAGCGGGGCGTCCTTCGCTTACCCAGAAGTGGGTGAGGGCTATCCTGGATGAGTTTTACGGCGTGGAGGGGATTCACGGATATGGATACGGACAGGATGAGGATCAGGGTCAGCTGGGGGCCTGGTATGTCATTGCTTCGCTGGGACTGTTTGATGTGAAGGGGCTGACTGATACTGAGCCTTCCTTTGCACTGGGCAGTACGTTATTCGACAAGGTTACCATTAAGCTGAACAAGAAGTATTATAAAGGTGATGAGTTTGTAATAAAGGCTGCCAATAACAATAAACAAAATCTGTACGTTAAGCAGTTCCGGTTAAATGGGAAACCCTGTAAGGAGACTCGTATCCCGTTCAGTAAGATTGTTTCGGGCGGATTGCTTGAGGTGGAAATGCAGGATACGCCTGTGGATCGTTATTGATGATACAAAACAGAAATACGCTTTAATTATCATAAAGGAAAAGGAGTAGGTCAGATTTCATACTTGGTTTTTCTACTTATTTCATTAGTTTTGCGCTTACAAAGTGTTAATCTAATTTCTATAAGTATGAATAAACTGTTTGGAATGCTTTTGTTATTGTGCTTCGGGTTGTCTGCTATGGCTTACGACTGGAAAGGACAATGGATAAGCACAGAACGTAGTCAGAGTCAGACTAACGAATGGCTGGCTTACCGAAAAACCTTTACTTTAAGTGATGTGCCCGCAGCACTGACGGCCCGTATTGCTGCGGATTCAAAATATTGGATGTGGATTAACGACAGCCTTGTCGTGTTTGAAGGCGGACTGAAACGCGGACCGGCTCCCGGTGCCACCTACTTTGATGAGGTGGAGATTGCTCCCTGGCTGAAACCGGGACAGAATACGGTGGCTGTGTTGGTCTGGCATTTTGGGAAAAGCGGTTTCAGTCATGCCAGCACCGGAAGGGCGGGGTTGTTGTTTGATGCGCAATCGCCTGCCTTCTCGTTGGTATCCGATGCTTCCTGGCGTTGTACACTTTATACCGCCTATGAAAATACATCGGCTCCGCATCCCAACTTCCGGCTACCGGAAAGTAACATACGTTTCGATGCTCAAAAGGAGATAAAGGACTGGCACCTTTCTTCGTTTAAAGGAAATCTGCCCCAGGCGCTGGTCTTAGCCCGGGCAGAGGCTTACCCTTTTGGAAAATTGGTGGCACGCCCCATTCCCTTGTGGAAAGATTACGGACTGCGCGGGTACGAAGCAATTAGGAAGTCGGCCAACGGCGATACATTGTTTTGCCGGTTGCCCTACAATTGCCACGTTACCCCTTATTTACATGTGGAGGCCGAAGCTGGTAAAACCATAGGTATGCTGACCGATAACTATGAAGGGGGAAGCGAGAAAAACGTTCGTGGCGAATATGTTACCCGTGCCGGAGAACAGACCTACGAGAGTCTGGGCTGGATGAATGGTCACGAAGTGATATACATTATTCCGGACGGAGTGGTTGTTAAGGATGTAAAGTACCGCGAAACGGGCTATAATGCCGATTTTGCTGGCTCTTTCTCGTCGGACGATCCCTTCCTGAACGAGTTGTGGAAGCGTTCTGCGCGTACCCTGTATGTTACCATGCGTGATACCTATATGGATTGTCCGGATCGCGAACGGGCACAATGGTGGGGAGATGAGGTGAACGAACTGGGCGAGGCCTTTTACGCACTGGATCCCCGTGGACAGAAACTTGCTCTTAAAGGAATATACGAACTGATGAACTGGCAAAGGGAGGACGGGGTGATCTTCTCGCCGGTACCTTCGGTCAACTGGGGACGGGAACTGCCGTTGCAGATGTTGGCTTCGGTGGGTTACTATGGCTTTTTTACCCAGTATTTTTATAGCGGCGACAGTACCTTTGTGCCTGTTATTTACGACCGCCTGCACCGCTACCTGCACGAGGTTTGGCAACCCGAAGCGAATGGTCTGGTTCCGGAACGTTCTGGCGATTGGAGTTGGGGCGACTGGGGTGAGCATGTGGATATGGGAGTGCTTACCAACTGTTGGTATTACCTGGCCCTGAAAGCCGAATTAAATTTTGCTGCCATGCTGGGTAAAGAGGATGATGTGCGTATGCTTACAGGAATGATGAACTCTTTTGTATCTTGCTTCAATACAAAATACTGGAACGGGTCGGCTTATCGTTCGCCCGGTTATAAGGGGGAGACCGACGACCGGGCGCAGGCTATGGCTGTGGTTTCAGGATTGGCTGCGGCCGACAAGTATCCGGCCTTGCTGCAGGTGTTCAAAAAAGAATATCATGCCAGTCCGTATATGGAAAAATATGTGTTGGAGGCGCTGTTCCGTATGGGGGAAGCCGATTTCGCCCTTTCGCGGATGAAAGATCGTTATAGTAAAATGATGGGATATAAGGATTATACCACCTTATTTGAAGGGTGGGGGATCGGTGCAGATGGTTTTGGCGGTGGTACGATCAACCATGCCTGGAGCGGCGGACCGCTCACCATTCTAAGTCAGCTTCTATGCGGCATAGAACCTACTTCTCCCGGATTCAAAACGTTTAAGATTGCTCCCCGGATGGGATCGGTAGGAAATGCGTCGGTCAAAGTTCCCACTCATCACGGATTGATCGAGGTTACGATTACCCGCAAAGGAAAAGCGATGACAATCCATGCGGTTGTTCCCCCGGGAACAAAGGCGGAGATATGCTTTCCCAACGGTAAACGATTCCACGTAACGGCAGGATCACATCTGCTGAAAGGACGGGCATTTTAAAATAAAAAAACCCGCAGGTTTTATTGGTCTGCGGCTTTTTTATTTAGTCTTTTTTCTCCAGCTTTATATAGGTGTACCAATACATTCCTCCTACAAATACGGCCCCACCCACGATATTTCCAAGGGCGGAGGGAATCAGATTGTTAAAGAAGAAAGCGCTCCAGGTAACGGGTGCTCCTTCGAAAATACCCATAGGGACGTAGAACATGTTGGCAATGCTGTGTTCGTATCCCAGTACCACAAAGGCCATCACCGGCCACCAGATGCCCGCAATCTTCCCAGTAGTGGTATGGGCCGTAAGTCCCAGCCATACAGCCAGGCAGACCAACCAGTTGGCCCCAATCCCTTTCAGGAAGATTACATGCCAGGGTTGAGTCGTTTTTAAAACGGCTGTATGTATGATTGACTCCTGCCAGGGAGCGTGACTAAGGATGCCGGTTATGTGTACAAGCAGATAGGCAAAAAAGATTGTCCCGATAAAGTTGCTTCCAAAAACCAATGCCCAGTTTTTAAGAACGGTATGCCATTTTATTTTCCCATTCATAAATCCCGGTATCAGCATGGCATTGTTGCCGGTAAAGAGTTCGGCTCCGGCTATGATAACCAGCATAAGTCCTACCGGGAACATCAATCCGGATAGTAATTTGGGAAGTACCGGATTTTGTTCCGAAATTCCCGGGAAACCGTAACCTACAAAAACGGCAAGGGTTGCCCCCATAGCTATGTAGGCACCTGCAAGCATGCCCAATGTTAAGGTTTTCTTCCAACTATAATTTGCTTTGTCGATTCCTGTTTTCTCTGCGATAACAGGAAGTTCTTTAGGTGTGTATATGCTCATCTAAATACTGTTTGGGGCGCAAAAATACAAAATAGTCTTTATATTTGCACTTCGTTTTAAAGAAAGGATGAACAATGGCGAAGAAGAAGACAAGAAAACCCTCTACCAGAAAAGGCAACAAAAAGAAGCAAGTTGTCGATTTTATCAAACAAATTATTGTTACTGCATGTGTTGTTATCGTCTGTTTCATAGCTTTT
>WARP01002828.1_pt1 | contig 20897 bp, 18 predicted proteins | sample 4769151 | NCBI WGS metagenome assembly WARP01 (sample SAMN08893023, study PRJNA449175) | gut metagenome | isolation source: rumen sample fed with dry roughage | host: cow | place: India: Nagpur | collected 2016
TGGCAAATATTTGCGACTCTATCCTGGATAAAAACCCAAAATCCAACATCCTTGCAATGGGCGACTTTAACGACACCCCAGAAGCCGAAGTCTTTGGAATACTGGAAAGACTGACAATACTGGAGCCAAATAAAGGTCAAAGAGGGGAACCCAAAATAAAAGGTACAATAAAGTTCCAGGGTGTGTGGGAGAGGATAGACCATTTTTTTGTATCACCAAACCTGTTGGACAACAATGAGCCCGTTTCAATAACCCCAGCTCAGTTCACAATCGTAGTCAGCAGTCACCTTTTGGAACGTGACCGAAAATTCACAGGAGTAAAACCACGAAGAACCTATATAGGACCACGATACAATGGAGGTATAAGCGACCATCTGCCAATAATCCTCAAAATACAGAGGAACTGGTAATTTTCTTATATTTGCGTCATGTATGTAAAAGCAAAAAAAGCACTCGGCCAGCACTTTCTCAAAGACAACAAGATTGCCGAAAGAATTGTGAAGGCTCTGATTTCTCCGGAAATCACACCTGTAAAAGACCCGGAAACAGCAGCCGTTCATGCAACAAACCAGGTGCTTGAAATTGGTCCGGGAACTGGTGTGCTCACAGCATTCCTTGTAAAGGAGCAGGAGATAGATTTAAAACTCATAGAGATTGACGAGGAATCTGTTCGTTACCTCCGGGAATATTACCCCCGGCTTGGAGATTCACTCATAGAGGGAGATTTCCTGAGAATGGACCTGGATGCATTGTTCCCGGGAAAATTCATGATAATTGGTAATTTCCCATACAATATTTCTTCACAAATATTCTTCAAAGTGCTGGATTACAGGGAGAAGATACCGACAGTGGTGGGCATGCTGCAAAAAGAGGTGGCACAAAGACTCGCCTCGCCTCCGGGAAACAAGGATTATGGTATCCTCTCAGTATTGCTGCAAGCCTGGTACAACATCGAGTACCTGTTCACAGTAGACGAAAACTCATTCATCCCTCCGCCAAAAGTAAAATCGGCAGTAATCAGGATCACGGCAAACGACCGTAAGGAACTGGGTTGTGATGAGGTCCTGTTCAAGAAAGTGATAAAGGCAACTTTTAACCAACGCCGCAAAACAATCCGCAACTCCATCAAATCTTTACTATCGACGCTTGACACAACAGGCAAAGCCTACGAAGCCCTGTGCCAGGCCCGGACTCCATTGTTGGCTAAAAGACCCGAACAACTTTCGGTGGAAGAGTTTGTTGAGTTGACCCTTATTGTATCGTCGTGTATTACTTTGAGTTGATGGCCTCAACAGGGTTGAGGTTGGAGGCTGTGTATGCAGGGATAAAACCGGCAACGATACCTATCACAGAGGCAATCATAAGCCCACGCAAAATGTTGTAGAGACTCAGTTGCATAGGAAAGGTTTCATTCCCTCCCACTGCAGAGACCAGCAGGAAGACAAGCAATATCCCGCCTGCGCCCCCAATCACAGCCAAAGCGGCAGCCTCTGCCAAAAACTGTGTGAGTATTGTGTATTTCTTTGCTCCAAGGGCTTTTTGGATACCAATGATATTGGTACGCTCCTTAACCGAGACAAACATGATGTTGGCAATGCCAAACCCGCCAATGAGTATGGAAAACCCACCTATTACCCAGCCTGCCAAGGATATTCCGGCAAAAATCTCCTTTGTGGTGTTGAGTAAAAAGGTCATTTCGTTTACCGCAAAATTATCCTTTTGGCTAGGCTTGAGACGGCGTATGGCCCTCATCAATTGTTTTATTTCCTGAATGAACTCGTCCCGGCCCACACCCTCTTTGGGTATCATGCAGATCATGGATGACGATCTCTTTACATTGAAAAGGGAGCCTGCAAAAGTATAAGGGACCCAAATGGAATTGTCGGTATCAAAAATGCTTACAATGCTCTCTCCCTCTTTTTTGAGGACCCCGATTACCCGCACGTTGGCATTCCCGAGCTTGACCACCTTGTTGATGGGGTCTTCGCCGTGGAAAAGGTTCTCTGCAACGGAATGGCCAAGTATACAAACCGGTACGGACGATTGCGTTTCATGTACCGAAAAATAACGGCCCAGTTCAATCGGAGAGCTTGCTATCTTGTTCCAGTCATAAGTGTGTGCCGTAACGAAACCGTCACCGAATGAATTGCGCTTATATTTGACAGTAAGGTTGCTAAATGTAATGAAAGCTGCTGCCTCGGCAGTTTTGGAGTTGTTTCTCAAAAAAACATACTCCTCGATTTTGGGGCGGGGCCTGGTACGGAACTCCCACCACTTGTATTCTTCGCCCGGTTCAGGGGCAAAAGGAAACTCCTGGATATAAATAGTAGAGCTGCCAAAACTCTGCAGCCCTGTCTCCACATTTGCCCTTAGGGCATCAATGGCGGTAAACACCGTCACAATCGAAAATATACCGATTGTTACACCAAAGAGCGACAGGAAAGTACGGAACTTATCCCCTTTGAGGGAACCAAATGCAAATATAATGCTCTCGGACATCAGTTTGAAAATAACCGAAATTCTTCTGTACAGGCTTACCATTTTTTTACTCCTTAAAGACCCAGTCTCTTTTTTAGGTTTCTTAATTTGTCAAAAGCATCGAGAGGTGAGAGTGAATTGATGTCCATCTCCCTCAGCTCATCCCTGATTGCAATCAGCAGGGGATCTTCCAGCCGGAACAGAGAAAGCTGGATACCGTCCTCGTTGACCATGGAAGGTTTTCCCTTACGGGACGATCCGGAACTGTTTTCCAGCTGCCTGAGCACCCTTTCGGCTCCCGAAACCACACTCCTGGGCATTCCGGCCATTCGTGCCACATGTATCCCAAAGCTGTGGGCAACACCCCCCCTGCACAATTTGCGCAGAAAGATAATGTTTTTATCGACCTCTTTTACCGAGATATGCCAGTTTTTTACCCTATCGAACTTTTTTTCCAGATCGTTGAGCTCATGGTAGTGGGTCGCAAACAGGGTCTTGGCCCGGAAATCGGGGTGTTCGTGAAGGTATTCCACTATTGACCAGGCTATTGACATTCCATCGTAAGTGCTTGTACCCCTGCCTATCTCGTCCAGCAAAACCAGTGAACGGGAAGAGAGGTTGTGGAGGATGGTGGCAGTCTCCAACATCTCCACCATAAAGGTAGATTCTCCCTTGGAGATGTTGTCGGAAGCCCCCACACGTGTGAAAATCTTATCGATTATTCCCATCCTGACCTCAGCTGCCGGCACAAAGGAGCCGGTCTGGGCCATCAACGCTATCAGGGCAGTCTGCCTCAGCAACGCACTTTTACCCGACATGTTGGGCCCGGTCAGGATTATCACCTGCTGGGAATCATTATCCAGGGAGAGGTCATTTGCAACATACTCCTCGCCGGGAGGCATCATGGACTCGATCACGGGATGGCGCCCCTCTTTGATGTCGAGCGATGTCCCCAGGTCCAGCACCGGCCTGCAGTAATTCTTTTCCAGGGCCAAGGTCGCGAATCCCGCAAGGCAATCGAGCCTTGAGAGCAGCTTGGTGTTGTTTTGTATTACGGGGATCTCCTTTTGTATAGCCTCAATCAGCCTGACAAAAAGCAACTGCTCCAATGCCAGGATCTTCTCCTCCGCTCCCAGGATCTTCTCTTCGTACTCCTTGAGCTCCTCGGTAATGTACCTCTCTGCACTTACCAATGTCTGTTTGCGTATCCAGTGCTCAGGTACTTTGTCCTTATGGGTATTGCGCACCTCCAGGTAATACCCGAAGACATTGTTGTAACTTATCTTAAGAGAGCTGATCCCTGTGATTTCGCTTTCGCGCTGCTGGATTCCGGCAAGGATCTCCTTTCCGTGCCTGGCAATTTTTCGCAGGTTATCCAGCTCTTCGTTCACACCCTGAGCAATCACATCCCCTTTGCCAATCATACCTGCCGGATCGGAAAGCAACTCACGTGTTAGAAACTCGAACAGGGAAGTGCACTCATTGATCCCCGAACCCAATAGGACCAAAGGGGGAGATCCCGAATCCAGGCACACTTTTTTTATTGGCTCCATCCTGCCCAATCCCTTGCGCAGCATAGCCATTTCCCGGGGAGTTATCCTCCCGGCCGCAGCCTTGGAGATGATCCTCTCCAGGTCGCCGGTCTCTTCCAGCAAAGACCTCACCTGCAATCTTAATGCAGAGTTCTCCCGGAATGTGGAGGTTATCTCCAGTCGTTGGTTCAGCTCCTCTATGTTCTTGGACGGAAGGGCAAGCCACTGGCGCAAAAGCCGGGATCCCATAGGAGTGGAGCAGCGGTCAATGATGTTTACAAGGGATTCGGCCCCCTCGCTCGCTCCATTGAACACCTCCAGGTTGCGGAATGTAAAACGGTCAATCCAAACAAAATCGTCCTGATCTATACGGGAAATAGAGCAGAGGTGCCCAAGCCCTTCGTGACGGGTCTGCTCCAGGTAGAAAAGTATTGAGCCGGCAGCAGTAGTGGCCAGTTCCAATCCCTCTACACCAAATCCTTTAAGTGAAACAGTGCCAAAATGTTCCAATAATTTTTCGTGGCAAGCATCGTGGACAAATGCCCACTCGTCCATCACCGATACGTAATAATCGTTGCCGAACCTTTGGGTAAAAGCATTGCGGAGGGACTTTTCTACAAGTACTTCCCTCGGGTTAAGGCTGGCCAGCAAAAGGGATGCATACTCGAGGGAGCCTTCGGCAACCCGGAAAGTACCGGTGGAGATATCCAAAAAGGCAATACCTGCCTTGTCTTTTTTGAAACAGAGAGAGCCGAGGAAATTGTGCTCCTTTTGCGAAAGCAACTGATCGTTGTATGCAACCCCGGGGGTAACCAGTTCGGTAATTCCCCGTTTCACTATTGTCTTAGTAAGCTTGGGATCTTCCAGCTGGTCGCAAACAGCTACCTTGTACCCCGCCCTAACCAGCTTGGGGAGATAACTGTCAAGCGAGTGGTGGGGAAATCCCGCCAGCTCTACATGGGATGCCGATCCGTTTGCCCTCTTGGTAAGTACTATACCCAATACTTTGGAGGCAGTCACTGCATCATCCCCGAAGGTCTCGTAGAAGTCCCCGACCCTAAAGAGCAACAGGGCATCGGGGTGCTTCGCCTTGATGGAGAAGTACTGTCGCATAAGAGGGGTTTCGGCTATCTTTTTGTTCCCGTTCATTCTTACAAAAATAGATATATTTTGTTTCAAAACCCTATCTTTGTATATCTACCAATAAATTTAAATTATCATGAAAACCTCATTCCGAATGACATTCGCAGTATTGTTACTGATGCTGCTGTTTGCCGCCTCATCCTGCAACAACCCCTCAAAAGAGGAGATTGCAAACCAAAAATTAGAACAGGTGCTTGAGGAGACCGGTGCGGTAGGGCTGGCTGTCGCTGTGGTCAAAGATGGCGGGATTATCTTCTCGAACACCTACGGCAAACGCAACCTCGAGACCGGAGGTACGATTGCCCAAGACGATTTGTTCCGCATAGCATCGATCTCAAAATCCTTTACAACCACTGCTCTCATGACCCTTGTAGAACAAGGTGTGCTCTCGATTGACAGCGATGTCAGTGACCTTGTAGGTTTTTTGGTAAGGAACCCAAAATTCCCCGATAAGGTTATCACACTCAAAATGCTTCTCTCCCACACATCCAGCCTCAACGATTTCCAGGGCTACTTTACACTGGATGTATTCAATCCCGATAAAAACCCGGACTATGCCAAATGTTACAACGACTATGAGCCCGGCTCCAAATACCAATATTGCAACCTTGGATTTAACACAATAGGAGCTATTGCAGAAAAGTTCTCAGGGATCAGGTTTGACAAATTTGTTTCCGAAAAATTACTCAACCCCATGGGCTTAGAGGCAAGCTTTAACCCCGATGACCTTGACAGGGCTAAGTTTGTACCCCTTTACACATATTACCAACAAGATACTGTTACAGGAGAACCTGCAGGATTCCGCGAAAGCCCGGCTGCATACGCAAGCAGGGCCAATGTGATCGACTCGGCATACGTGATGGGATACACCACTCCCATATTCTCACCTACCGGCGGGATGAAGATTTCTGCCACCGGTCTTGCCAGGTATATGGCAATGCATATGAACAAAGGTACCGACCCGGTTACCGGAGCTGTGATCATCTCTCCCGAAAGCTCTGCACTGATGCAGCAGCCGGTTGTTGAGACAGGTGAGGGCGAACATTACTGCCTGGCACTTCGTACAACCCGCACCCTGATCCCGGGCGAACTCATGACCGGCCATACCGGCAGTGCCTATGGTCTGTTCAGTGCAATGTTCTTCGAACCTCAAAAAGGATTCGGGTTTGTAATGATAACCAACGGCTACGATCCAAAATATGAAGATGGATTCACTGTTATCCAGAGGGATGTGATACGTGCACTCTACGACGTGTTTGTCAAATGACAAAAAGGGTTCTCATAATAACCTACTACTGGCCTCCACAGGGAGGATCGGGTGTGCAGAGGTGGCTTAAGTTTGCCAAATACCTTAGGGATTTTGGCTGGGAGCCGGTTGTATATACTCCCGAAAATCCCGAGATGATGGCCACCGACCACTCTCTGCTAAGTGAGATCCCGGCCAACACAGAGGTTATCAAGAGAAAGATCACAGAACCCTATTCCATATACAAACTGTTTACCGGAAAAAGAGAGACCGGGGTAAAACCCGGTTTCATTTCGGATGGGAAGAAGAGTTTAAAAGAGAAATTGTCACTTTTCTTAAGGAGCAACCTGTTCATACCCGACCCCAAAGTACTTTGGATCTCTCCCTCTGCCCGTTTCCTGATAAATTACATTGCCCAAAATAGTATAGATGCAATTGTGAGTACCGGGCCTCCACACTCCATGCATTTGATTGCAAGACGTGTGGCTCGTAAATGTTCAATCCCCTGGGTTGCCGACTTCCGTGACCCGTGGACCCGTATGTACAATTTCAAATATATGGGACACACCTTGTTTTCGCGTTACATCCACTCAACTATGGAGAAAAAAGTGATCAGGGATGCCTCTGCTCTAGTGACAGTTACCAATACAATTGCTGCAGAGCTCAGGGAGATTGGCGGTGGACGGGATGTGCATGTAATCACCAATGGGTACGACCCCCAAGATTTTGAGGGAAACGATGTTGCTCCCGAGGAGAGGTTCACAATCACCTATACAGGACTCTTTGTGGATACCCAAAACCCTGTTCTGTTGTGGAAATGGCTGGGAGAAAGATGCAAAACAGATATTGCCTTTTCCAAAGACCTAAGGATAAGAATCATTGGGCACACCGACACCTCCATCCTCAACGATGTTTACAGTAACGGACTGGAAAACAACCTGGTGAAAATGGATTATACCCCTCATGACCAAGTGGTCCGATGGCAACGGAAGGCAAGGGTACTGTTGCTTGCCGGGGGGCGTGAACCGGAATCAAAAGGGATTCTGACCGGCAAGTTTTTCGAATACCTGGCTGCCAAAAGGCCGATACTTGGTTTTGGACCAAAAGGCGGAGACATGGATATTGCCCTGGAAGAGAGCTGCAGTGGCAAAATGTTTGATTATACCGATATTACCGGTCCTGCAAATTGGATAGAACAACAATACAGGATTTACAAAGAGGGAGGTGAGCCGCTCTGCACCGGAGACAACACTAAGTACTCCAGGAGAGAACTCACATCCCGCATGGCTCATATATTGGACTCGCTATTATTCAACATAAAGTGACTTCCTGTATTTTTCAGGAATATCTTGGGTGTCTTTTTTCACTTTACGGATAGTTCTTACCAATTTTAGTTTAAATGGTGCCTGGTCAATATGTCCTTCTGTAGGGATTTCCTTTATCTCCAATGTGTATTCGAATCCATTTTCGTAGGTGAAACCCTCAATGCTTCTACTTAGTAGTGCCCAATCTTTTGACTGATTCGTACGACCCAGTAACCATATCCCTGCATTGTTTTCATCATCAAGAGGGCTTAAATACCTTTCCGAAGCAATATCGTAAATAACGGTATTTTTCTCTTTTTGGCATGCAAATAGAGAAAACAGCAATACCCCGATAACTAATGATGTTTTATTCATGATGAATATATTTAATTGGATTAATGTATTGCAAGTTAGGTTTTTATTATTGTCATTCAAAATATTATTCTTACAATTAAAGTTTTTTTCTAAGAGTATAATTATATTTCTATACCAGTAACATGAATTGGTAATTAAATTGTTTAAAGTATATTATTGTTATTTTTGTATTACTCAAATTATTTATGCAATCGGCAGAATGGAAAAAATTAAAAAATACTGGCCCTACCAGGTGGTGATATTGTTGTTTGTTGTGGTTTCTTACATGTTCACACCACAAGTGTTCCGTAACGAGGTAGTCAACCAGTCCGACATTGCTTCGTGGAGAGGGATGGCTAATGAGATAATCACTTACAACCAGTCCAATCCCGATGGTGACAAGGCATTGTGGACAAACTCCATGTTCTCGGGTATGCCGGCCACCACAATATCGGTGATATATGATGGTGACTTTACCGATTATGTTTACAGGGCAATACACAAACTTGCCGGTGTTCGCCCGCCCAGCTACCTTTTGATCAGTCTTGTGGGTGGTTTCCTCCTCTTTTTGGCCTTTGGAGTGAATGTCTGGTTGTCGGCAATAGGTGCTTTTGCCATTACATTCTGTTCTTATAATTTACAGATTATACAGGTTGGGCACAACTCAAAGATGGTGGCCATTGCCTTCATGCCTTGGGTGCTTGCCGCCCTGGTGTATGCATACAGGAAAAAACCTCTGCTTGGCTCACTTTTGTTTGGGTTTGCGCTAAGCTTCCAGATAGAGGCCAATCACCCGCAGATTACCTATTACCTGGCAATCATGGTTGTGGGGTATGCTGGTTTTTGCATGTACAAGATGTTGATGGAGGGCATGGCCAAAAAGTTCATGATTACAAGTGCAATGTTGCTTGTTGCAGGTTCGCTTGGGATTGCCACCAATGTAAACCATTTGTGGCCTACCTATGAGTATTCGAAGTATACAATGAGGGGAGGGTCGGAACTGGCTACGGAAGAGGGAAAGGAACAAAAAGGTCTGGACCTCTCCTATGCCACCAGCTGGTCCTATAGCCCGGGAGAGATGCCCAACCTGATGATTCCCAATTTTAACGGAGGATCTTCGGGAGGGGAGCTGACAACCAAAAGCGAAACATACAAGGCGTTGAGGAGTGGCGGCTACCAGGGTGCCGGCCAAATCATCAAACAGATGCCACTGTACTGGGGACCTCAGCCCTTTACTGCAGGTCCGATGTACATTGGTGCAGTAGCAATTTTCCTCTTTGTTTTGGGTCTGGCATTGTTGAAGGGCCCTCTCAAATGGTGGGTGGTTACTGTGTCGGTCTTGGCTGTTTTGCTTTCATGGGGGTCCAATTTTATGATTGTTACCGAATTCTTTTACAAGTATGTACCACTCTACAGCAAGTTCCGGACTGTCTCCATGATCCTGGTGGTTCTGCAGATAACCATACCTTTGGTTGCAATTTTGGTGCTCCAAAAATTGATGGAAAAGGATGAGGTAATACCAGTGAAAAAAATCACCAAAGGAATATATATAGCCTTGGCCGTGACTGCCGGTTTTTCGCTGCTCTTTGCATTGGTACCCTCGCTGGCAGGTTCTTTTGTATCGCAGGCCGATGCACAGATGCCCGACCTTCTGAGGAAAACCTTGGTGCAGGACAGGATCTCCCTTTTGAGGGCAGATGCTTTCCGTTCGTTGTTCTTTATAGTATCTGCTGCCGCTGCCCTTTGGCTCTTTGTTGCCGGAAAACTCAAAAAAGCACCACTGATTGCGGTAATAGCCATTCTTGTGTTTGCCGACCTTTGGTTTGTGGGACGTCGCTACCTTAATGACAACCACTTTGTCAAGGAGAGGGAGTTTAACAATCAGTACGCATTGAGGCCTGTAGACAAAATGATATTGGAAGACCGGGACCCCAATTACAGGGTTCTGGACCTGAGCATAAACACCTTCAATGATTCCCATGTAAGTTACCACCACAAGACTATCGGTGGTTACAGCCCTGCCAAGCTACAAACATATCAGGACCTGATTGACAGGCATATATCAAAGGAGATGCAGCAGTTCGCCTCCGATATAGGTTCAAGCACTACTGTAGAGCAGGCGCAGAAATCCTTGGGTAACTACCCCGTGCTCAACATGCTTAATACCAGATATATAGTTATTGGTGCAGAGAATCCGCCATTGGTCAACAGCAAGGCTTTTGGCAATGCCTGGTATGTGAATGATTTTTTTGAAGCCGGCTCCCTTGCCCAAGAGATAAATGCACTGGGGACTATCCCCGACCTGCAAAGTTCCGCTGTGGTTAACAAGGACTTTTTTGAAAAGATAAAGGGTGCCTCTACAGACTCATTGTCCAAGGATGAGTTGATTGTCCTTACATCTTACTCGCCGAACCGTTTGGAGTATGAATATAACTCCCTGCACGAAAGGGTTGTTGTATTCAGCGAAATATACTATCCCGCAGGATGGAGGGCTACGATAGATGGCCGGCCGGTCGAAATTCTACGGGCAAACTATGCTTTAAGGGCATTGAAAGTTCCGGCAGGAAACCACAGGATAGAATTTGAGTTCCGTCCCGAGTCGGTTTACAAAGGGGAATACTACTCTGCTATTGCATCGGGCATACTTATTGTATTATTGTTCCTGGCCCTTGCTGCCGAATTGTTCAAACCAAAAATGTTTTACAAGAAAGATTGAGGGAAACGAATTCAAATATAAACCGGCTTATTGCAGCCATGATGGTAGCCCTGCTTTTAATGGCAAGGGCTGCCGTTCCGGTTGTACCATATGTGAATGACAAGCTTCCCGATACAATAGCCGGCCTTTACGGAGAGATCAAACCAGCCTCTGACAGTGCCAGCTTTGCCCTGTTACCGGAATCACCTCGGATTGTCCACAACCTGGCAGAAGGAGCCTCTGCTTCTGGTTTAGGGAGCGGATTCAACTTAATTGCGGCGATATCCGGCTACTCTTGTTCAATGTCAAAAAGCCGGTTTGGCCGGGCGCCTGCCCAGGCAGGAAAGGAGCTGGTGCTTTCATACCAACTGTCCAAAGAGTTCTTTATTTACCGTTTGCGGGAGATAATCATTTAATATTACATACAACAGGCAGGCACAGGATGCCTGTGAATGGGTTGCTGCATTTTATGCAGTGCCGGGTTATTGTACATAGTGGTAATGTTAAATTCTGAATTATTATAAAAATGGAAAATATTGTTAAAAAAATAGATATTAAGAGAGTATCAATCATAGTTATTGCACTTCTACTGGCAGTTTTTGCTTTTGTCACATCCTGGGTTTCCATAGGAAGCGGGTTGTTGGTTGTATCGGTCGTAGTTGCCTGTATGGGGTTAAAAAAAGAGGTCTACACACCTACCGGCAGCCAGGTAAAGCGACATACATTCTACTTTGAAGGTGAGAGCAGGGGTGTTATAGGAGATGCTGTAAAAAACAACTTTGCCGAAGGTTCTGCAACAGTGAAGTTCTTGTCGACAGGCAGCGGAAGGCTCGATATTTCAATAACCAAAGACAGGAAATTCGCGGTTTTGGCAGTTTCTCACTTTATTCCACACAGGTATGAGCCGGTAGGTGAGCCTGTTGTTTTGGAAAACGAAAAAGTTTCCAGCCTCTGCAGCTATCTGGAGAAGTGTTCGGGCAAGAAACTGTTCTGAAACCGGTTGGTAAACAGTCCTGCTTAGTTGTTATAGCAAGCTGTTTATTAATACAATAAGAATTGCAATTGGGGCAACAAATTTGATTATGAAAAGAATGGAGTTGAATATCCAGCCTTTCAGGGAGATTGTTGCTCCGCTTGTAAGTTCGTCACGGACATCAGAGACCTTCATTTTCCATCCTACAAAAAGTACAACCAAAAGACCTCCCACAGGCAGCATTATATTGGATGATGTGTAATCGAAAAAGTCGAAAAAGGTTTTCCCGAATACTTTTACATCTGCAAGAATACCTTGCGACAGCGAACTCAGGGAGCCGAAGAATCCAATCAGCAGGAAAGTTGCGATTACAGCTCCTTTTCGGCTCCATTTGAGCTCCTCGGTGCAAAAGGCGACAATCACTTCCAGCAATGAGATTGCAGAAGTCAAAGCTGCAATCAGCAGTATAAAGAAAAATGCAATTGAAATAATCTGCCCGAAGGGAAGTTGTGCAAACACTTGGGGCAAAGTTATGAATACAAGGCTGGGACCTTCGGAAGGGGAAATTCCGAATGCAAATACAGCAGGAACCACTGCAAGGCCGGCAAGGATTGCAAACCCGGTGTCGGCAAAGGCACTCATAAAGGATATTTTGAAAAGGTTCTCCTTTTTGTTTACATAAGAGCCATAAGTTATTATGCAACCCATACCCAGGCTGAGCGAAAAGAAGGCCTGGCCAAGGGCGGCAAGGGCTGTTTTGCCTGTAATTTTGGAAAAGTCGGGTTTGAAAAGGAACTCTACGCCGGCACCGGCACCGTCCAGGGTAAGGGACCTTATTGCAAGGAGAAGTACCAGAAAGAAGAGGACAGGCATCAATATCTTTGAATATCTTTCTATACCGTTTTTAACGCCGGCAACTACAATGAGTGCCGAAATTGCCAGGAACAAGAGGTGTGTCACAACCGGCATCACCGATGAGCTTGTGTATCCACTAAACTGTCCTGCAAGTGAGCTGCTGTCCGATGTGAGGAATGAGGGGGAAAAGGATTTGATAATATAGTCAAGTGTCCACCCACCTACGACACTGTAAAATGACATGATTGCCACAGAAGCGACAACACTTATAACTCCAATCGTGAGCCAGCCCGACCGTGGTGCAAGTTTTTTGATTGCGCCAAATGCATTCGACTGTGTGCGGCGGCCAATAATGAACTCCGAGAACATTATGGGGAGGCACAGTATAATTACAAAAGCCAGATATAAGATTATGAAAGCTGCTCCTCCGTTGTTCCCCACCATATAGGGGAACCGCCATAGGTTGCCAAGCCCTACTGCCGAGCCTGCGACAGCTACAAGTACCCCGAAGCGGCTTCCGAAACCGTCTCTCTGATTGGTTGACATAGTTTTTTAGTTTAAGTTAAGTTCTGGGTTAAGTTGTAACAAAGGTAAAAAAATGTTCGTTTTTACCTAAATTTGTACCATTATGGAAAACAGGATTTGTAAGATTTTTGGAATCAAGTATCCCATTGTTCAGGGTGGGATGGTTTGGTGCAGCGGCTGGAAGCTGGCCTCTGCAGTGAGTAAGGCCGGTGGGCTGGGTCTGATTGGTGCCGGCAGCATGCATCCCGACAACCTGAGGCATCATATTGTGAGTTGCCGGGAGGCTTTGGGAGGTTTGCCTTTTGGTGTGAACGTGCCTCTGCTTTACCCTCAGATAGATGAGATAATGCAGATAATTATTGAAGAGAAGGTGCCCATTGTGTTTACCAGTGCCGGCAGTCCCAAAAAGTGGACCTCTGTTTTGAAGGGGCAGGGGATTGTTGTGGCCCATGTGGTTTCCAGCTCTTTGTTTGCCCGCAAGTGCGAAGAGGCCGGAGTGGATGTGGTGGTTGCTGAGGGTTTTGAGGCGGGTGGCCATAACGGCAGGGAGGAGACAACCACATTTTGCCTTATCCCTCAGGTGAGGGCGGCTATCTCCATTCCTTTGGTTGCAGCCGGGGGGGTATCGTCGCGGGCCAGTTACAATGCAGCCTTTGCACTTGGTGCCGAGGGGGTTCAGATAGGCACCCGATTTGCCCTCTGCCTGGAGAGCTCTGCCCATCCTGCATTCAAAGATTATTGCCGCAACCTGAGCGAGGGTGGAACCAAGTTGCTACTGCGGAAGCTATCCCCCACACGGATGGCTGTCAACCCATTCTGCGAAGCAGTCACAGAGGCAGAGAACCGTGGTGCAAGCGCAGAGGAATTGAAAGAACTGCTGGGCCGGAGCCGTTCAAAAAGAGGGATATTTGAGGGTGACCTTCAAGAGGGTGAGCTGGAGATAGGTCAAATTGCATCAATGGTGCGTAAATCCGAAACCGCCGCACAGATTATTGAAGATTTGGTGGGTTAATATGTGAATGGATTCCAGGATAGATCAGTAGTCAATTTTAAATTTAATTTTTGCAACAAATAATTTGTTTTCTCTATCATTAGTCTTGCATATATTTTTAAGCAAATAGTCTGTTAAGTTATTTGCTTTAAAGGAAGTATCCGAATAGGAAGAAAAATTTAATGACTCTGTGTCTATATAAATTGACGTATAGAAGAATTCATCATCAGAAGCCATTATAAACAAAGGATCATTATCGTTTTGTTCATAAGTCCAATGTATCCCGTTGCAATTTTCAATGTTAAATAGAAAATCATTTTGTTTTGCCCCGGGTCCAATGGATGAGAAGTAGATAAATTTCTCTGTGTCATGAATATATATCGGCAGTTTGTAATATTCCGAGTAAAGATAATTCTTCATTCCACTATACAAATCATTTGATTCTCTAAAAATATATCTGCTTGGAATTGCCCGCTCTTGAAAATCGATTTTGAAAAATGGAACAACCTCGTCTCGAATTTTGTAAGCAATATTGTCTCCCTCCTGAGGTCTCATTATTGTTGATTTATCGTATGATTGTGTAAAGATTCCTTGTGTAAAAACAAAATCTTTTCTAGGCAGCAATTCTTTTATCAATTTACCCTTTTCACTAAAATTTGAAAGAGCATAGAATGGTGTTTCAAAATTTGAGTCATCTGCTGGGTTAGAAGAAAACAAGTAAAAGGATCCATTTATTGATGAACATATTGCATCATAATTTTTCCTTGGGATTTCAATTTTAGTAATAAAAGATCCATCAGAAACTCGGTATTTATTTACAGATCCTGTCTGGAGAATCAATAAGTAATTCCCGTCTGCTGTTAAACAGATGTCTTCAATATTTATATATTCCCCGGGCCCCCTACCCTTAGTTCCAATATCCCTTATAAATTTTCCATCAGGTGAAAAAACCTTAACAACTGCATTTCCATCTAAAAAAAGAAAGTTATTATTATTGCCTATAATGATTTTAGAAATATCAGAAATAAGGTTTTCTTTTGATTCAGAAATTGGTATCAGGACCAGCTTGTCTACAAAATTTTCAAAATTGTTTTCCACTTTTGTGTGATTCAGCGGGAAAATAGCAAGTAAGTTATCAGGATCATTTTTGCCACATTGAGTAGCAAGAAACAATGTTAGTAAAGAAAATAAGATTATTCGGTTCATTGTGATTTAGTTAAGTTGTAAGCCCATGAATTCTGAACCATGATGTAAATTTAAAAATAAATGATTAATTTCACCCCTATGAAATGCTTGTTACTCTCGGTATTTATGTTTTATGCAACTGCATTGTGTATGGGACAATCAGTTAAAACTTCAATCTATAGTATTGAAAACAGCATTGTTATGGTAAAAAATGAGTTTGTTTCCAAAATGGATTATACCAATTACAGTGGGATCAAGCCATTTTCAAACATATCATCTGTCTCATTTCAATCTTTGGACAACCAAAGCAACTACCATGCTACTTTTTATAGATACAACGGATGGGATGGTGAGTCTGGCGATTTCCAATCTGTAGACATTAAGAGGAACGGTAGGAGTATTTTCCAATTGGACAATCAGGATGGTTGGGTTATTACAAGCCAATGCTATGAACAATTAGATTCGACGACTACTTTGCTGTATTTGGTTGGCCAGGGTTACAATAGTAATCCCGGTTTCTTGACATTAGTATTGCTGAAAAATGATGTTGCAACTCTTATTTTTAATAAAGAATTTGCGATATCATCGGTTGAGAGGGCAAATGGGATCTTTACGATGTATCTTCAAGATGGCATCAATGAGTATATCGAGAGTTCCGGTACTACTGTTAACAACCCTGGACGTTATAAAATAAACTGGGAAAATGGATTGCTCTACTTTAATAGCCAGTTTTGAGTTTTACCCGCACAATCACAGGGTTGCTCTCTACTTTGAGAGAAGTTGCGATTGATGCTAATTCCCTTGAAACCTCATTTGTGCTCACGTAGTGTTTAAGTTCCATTGCGCTTATTATGCTAACCAAATAATTGTCGGAGCTTACGTAAAGCGGCCAAATTGGAGGTCCATCATGAAAATCTTCTTTGAACCCCAGTTTGTAATCCTCTGGTTGTGAAAGAAGTGTTAGCTCTCCTGTCACCTTATTAAACAACGAGGGAGAATGGTGGTAAACATAATCGTTGCCTAATGCGTTTTTCAAGAGAGACGGTTTTTTTGCTAACGAGCCTACATGAAAGGTCATGAACAGGTAGTTATCACTTTCAAAAACATCAAACCTCCTCCACAAAAAAGGAGATTCCGCACGTAAGAGTTTCCCGGGCTGTGAGTGGGGGCTTAATTTTCCATAGTTTATGACATAAGCCGTGTCAATGGTTAAATCGTTGTTTATGCTTAGGATATATTTATTGTTACCATTTATGATCCTTATTTTATCTTTGTATTTAAAAAGCTTTGTACCAACATGAACAGGTAGTTGTTTGGGGTTAAAAGTGGATATATAGTCGAGTTCCTCGCCCGGACTTTTTATCTTCATAATGAGATTTGAAGAGGTGTCAATAACAATACCGGAATTGACTGTATAGCTATAAATGTATGATTCTAATACATAAAAACCAGACAACTTCTTAAAGTCAAAAAACAACATATCGCTTAGTTCTCCATTTGAGGGGATTTGTATACTTCTGATCAATCCTCCTTTTGTGCAATATTCGTTAATTATACTATTGTTCCTAATCATAATATTGCCAGTTGAATAATCTACATCAACATCAGCAATTTGGGTATATTCACCCGGTCCCCGGCCCAGTTTATCAAATCGTCTTATATATAAACCATTATAGTTAAAAAGGGCAATTTCTCCACTTTCCAATATGAGATAAAACAGCCCGCGCTCAAAGAAAATGTTGTTATTTTTCAACTTACCCACAAGTGATTCATCCATGGTCTCCAGGGGAATATATTCAACCGTATCTGCAATTTCCGATATATTCACAACCCGGTCCGAGTTGAGCGAACCTGCCACATCAATAACATTCAATGATGTATTGTGAGTGGTATTTGGGTCAGTGCATGCAGCAACAACGAAAAACAGGCAAAATGATACTCTGTTCATAATATATTTGTTTTATTCAATAATCATTTAATAACGATAATCAATATGTTTAAAAAATAAGGATAATTCTTAACTTTACCTGTAGGATCATGGATATAGTAAAGAAGTGTCAATTAATTATAACAACCATGAAAGACAATATATTTATAGTAATATTAGTTTTGTTTATCTCTTTGTCCTCTTGTTCTTCAAATCAAGATAATCATAAGAGCAATCTAAAAAGTTATTGATGTGGCCGGAAGTATTGGCATAGGCCGAGTTGTTAATCTTTCGGAGATAGCAGATTCCATAGAATACATACCACTGGAAACAAATGAGGAATCCCTTGTGGGCACTCCAGGTAGTGGACTTTTCTATGAGAGTGGCCTTGTCTATTTATTGGAGGCTAAGGTTGGTTCTGATGCTCTAAAAGTTTTTAATAAGAATGGAGCGTTTGTCAGGCAAATCAGCAGATGCGGCAGAGGTCCCCAAGAATATGAATCAATAAGCTATTTACAAATAGAAAGCAAGACAGGTAACCTGCTTGTTCAATCATACAGCAACAAAATTGTAGAGTATTCATCCGAAGGTAAATTCATTAGAAATGTAGAACTTAAAAACAAGAATATAACAGGCTTATGTAAGATTCCCGAAAACAATTATTTGTTCAAAGTGGATGTGAAGAAAGAAGATAATTACTCTGTTATCGGAATTGATAGTACCTCTGGAATCAATCTATTAGTAGAGTATCCCGAAACAGAAAAAAAACTTTTGAGGGAACTATCAAGATCTTATGCTTTCAACTATCCTAAAATTTACAAGTTCCGAGATTCCGTAAGATTGATCAACGGTACCAGTGAATATGTTTTGAACATTGATAAGGATTTGCAGATAGATACTGCATTTGTCATTAACTATGGAAAATACAAGATAAATAATAAATATGTACATTACCGTGCCGGGAGTCACAGCCCCTATATTTTTCTATATAACAGGGTTTTTGAAAGTAGTGATTACTTATTCCTCCAGTTCCATTTAGGATCATTGGCCCATAAGCAAAGAGAGATGAGGTCGGGAAGTGGGTTGAAAATTTCATATCCAATTACATGTGCTGTGTTTAATAAAATTGACGGGGTCTTTACTTTTGCAGATCAGCCTGCATACAATCAAATAGGGTTTAAGGACGATTTAGGCGGTGGCCCCGCCATTTGGCCTTCTTACATTTCTGAAGATGATTATATGGTTTCTTATATTAATGCCATAGATTTTATAAACCATGCAGAAACAGGAAATTGCTCAGAAAAGTTCAGGCAAATAGCTTCGGAACTCAAAGATACCGATAACCCGGTTCTGGTGTTAGTAAAATTAAAAAAGCAGGAGTAAACATTGCTTACTCCTGCCTGGTTGTGCCGGTCTTTTTTGAAACAGTCTTACTTAACCTTACTTAACAATTGATTCATACCTTTGCGATACAACTTCCCAGTTGATCACATTCCAGAATGCATCAATATAGTCGGGACGTTTGTTTTGGTATTTCAGGTAATAGGCGTGTTCCCAAACGTCCATTCCAAGAACAGGGGTGCCTTTTTTATCTGCAACGTCCATCAAAGGATTGTCCTGGTTGGGAGTGGAAGAGACAAACAGGTTTCCGTTTGAATCTACGCTCAGCCAAGCCCAGCCGCTACCAAAGCGGGTTTTGCCGGCATCGGAGAATTGTTTCTTGAATTCATCCATGGATCCGAAAGTCTTGTCTATCGCTGCAGCAAGTTTGGCAGAAGGCTTTCCACCATCTGCTTTCATGTTTTCCCAATAAATCACATGGTTGTAAAATCCGCCGCCGTTGTTCCTGACACCTGCAGGGTATTTGCTCATGTTTGCAAATATCTCTTCTATATCCATTTTTTCCATGTCGGTGCCTTTGATGGCGGCAACAAAATTGTCAAAATAGGCTTTGTGGTGCCTGCTGTAATGGATTTCCATTGTCATTTTGTCGATGAATGGTTCCAAAGCGTCAAAAGCATAAGGTAGTTGCGGGAATTCAAATTTATTTAATGTCTTCATTGTCTTATTGGTTTTTATTTTGTTATTATTTCTCTCATTTTGTGCCATAAGTGCGGTTAGCGGAATCGTAACCAGCAGGGCAAAAAGTATTATCTTCTTCATTGTATTTTTTCTTATTAGTAGTATAACAGAAACGGCCTCTGCTTGGTTTAAGAGAGGCCGTCTATGGGTCGATTGACAATATTTATGAGTGTTTATTTGCGTGTCAGCAACATTCTTTCGCCGTATTCCAGTGACTCCTTTTCTGTTGTATCCCATTGGGAGTAATCTATTTCGGGAAAGAAGGTATCGGCGTGGTCAATAGTTTGGCCTACGATTGTCAGGTATATTTTTTGGGTTAGGGGGAGAGCCATTCGGTAGATTTCTCCTCCGCCTATGATAAAGACTTCGTTATCGGTTCCCGCCTTTGCAGCCGAGAGGGCCTTTTCCAATGAGTCGTAAACCTCCACACCATCGGGCAAGCTGCTTTGTGGTTGCTGCGCCAAGCCTCTGCTTACCACTATATTGCGGCGGTTGGGCAGAGGCCTTCCAATGGATTCCCATGTTTTGCGGCCCATTATTACGGTGTGTCCACCGGTTACTTTCTTGAAGTATTTGAGGTCTTCGGGAATATGCCATAATAGCTGGTTGTTGCGGCCTATTGCGTGGTTGCGGGCAATTGCTACTATCATGGATATTGTTGGCTGGTTGGTTTGTGACATGGTTGTAAGTTGTGAAATTGGCCTTTTTGGGGTTAAACTGCAATTGGTGCTTTGATTCCTGGGTGTGGGTCATACCCTTCCAGGATAAAATCTTCGAACTTGAAATCAAATATGCTCTCGATTGCGGGATTCAGCTTCATGACCGGCAATTTCCTTGTATCCCTTGAGAGTTGAAGGGTAACCTGGTCAAAATGGTTGGTGTAAATATGGGCATCTCCAAAGGTGTGGATGAATTCGCCCGGGTTGAGCCCGCACACCTGAGCTACCATCATGGTTAATAGTGCATAGGAGGCAATATTGAAGGGTACTCCCAGGAATACATCGGCACTGCGTTGGTACAACTGGCAGCTGAGCCTGCCATTGGCAACATAAAACTGGAACATAGCGTGGCAAGGGGGGAGGGCCATCTTATCCACCTCTGCAGGATTCCATGCGCTGATTATATGCCTTCTGGAGTCGGGATTCATTTTTATTCCCTCAATGAGGCTGGATAACTGGTCGGTGACTTTGCCATCGGCCCCTTTCCATGAACGCCACTGGCTGCCGTACACCGGGCCCAGATTGCCGTTTTTATCGGCCCACTCATCCCAGATTGTCACTCCGTGGTCATTAAGGTATTTTATGTTGGTGTCCCCTTTTATAAACCAAAGCAGCTCGTAAATGATTGATTTCAAATGGACCTTTTTAGTGGTTAGTAATGGAAAGCCCTTTTGCAGGTCAAACCGCATCTGGTACCCGAAAACACTCTTGGTACCAGTGCCCGTACGGTCACTTTTCAAAACCCCACTCTCCATTATATGCTCTAACAACGATAAATACTCTTTCATAAACAAAAATTTTGCTCAGCAAATATAGCCTTTAATCCCCATAGCGGGAAGCATCCCTCGGATAAATTAACATGTGCTTGGTTTGCAAGAGGTTGTAGCT
>WARP01000584.1_pt1 | contig 20723 bp, 32 predicted proteins | sample 4769151 | NCBI WGS metagenome assembly WARP01 (sample SAMN08893023, study PRJNA449175) | gut metagenome | isolation source: rumen sample fed with dry roughage | host: cow | place: India: Nagpur | collected 2016
AAGATCCCCGTCACCAAATACCTCCAAGGTCAACTTAGCATCCTCTAAGCCATAGCCCCTTATTTCCAGAGTATTTTGGCCAGGTGGCAGCAAAATCCTATAGAAGCCGAAGGCATCCGTTGTAGTAGCTGTATTTGGAGCCGCAATAAATACAGAGGCCCCAGGTATGGGTTCTCCGGTATCTATGTTGGTGACGTAACCAGTCAGCACAGCCCTACCAAAGCCCTTTGGTGAATTCGGATCCCCAATCTTGTATACCTTGTTGTCAAAACGGGCGACGTTGTCACTGTATGTCACAGCACCCAAATAATCACTTGAGGCACCGCTTTTGTTTTTATCGAAAAAATAACCCTCCGGCAGAGAAAGAAAAATCCCGACATTCTTAAGGAGATAAATATTGTTGTCGACAACCGTTACAGTGTAGCCGGTTCCTGCAAGAGCACCTTCCAATCTCCTTAGCAGAGAATTATCACTGAAAGAAAGGGATACCTTGAATGTGTCAGCCGGGCTCTCCAGCCTGTAAAACAACTCAAAAGCTGTTCTTTCATTCACAACCCTCCTTAGAGAATCAAGGGTAATGTTATTGACTGTTATCTCTGTCTCATTTTTAACTTGCGCAAATGCGGCAAAAAAGATCAGGATAAAGCAAATTAATGTTGCTGTTTTTTTCATTTTAACGAGATAACAAAGTAGAATTTATATATTGTAAAAGGGTATTGTAGGAATTGTCCCTGTTATTGCGGACATCAAAAATATTACCCCTCACAAACTTCCTGACCGAAGACCTTGGCAATCCATAAAACCTCCATATATCGGACAACCTTTTAACCTGAACCATTTTGTCCTCCGATAACATGTAATACTGGGTGGTCGGGAAAAAGATCCTTTCGATCTGGTTTTTGGAAGAGGTGCTCAAAGATTGGTTGATTTTTTCTTCGTAAATTTTCCTGATTTTCTTTAACATCCTAACACCATCCCCTTCCCATAACAACTGGTAGTAACCACTCTCCAAAGAATAGGAAGGAGCATCCTCAGAAAGGTTGGAAGCATACTGGTTAATATTTATAAACAATCTGTCTCCAATTCGGAACTCCGAAACAAAATCCTTGTTCAGGATAACCACTTTACCTATATGATTGTCTATAACATACAACTCATCCAAATGGCTGTTTAGGTTAAGTCTGACATCTTTGTACAATTTCCCGTTATACACAACATTACCATCTTCAAATGTTTCGGAATATGCGTAATATGTCCCGGTAAACCCAAATCCATAAACCAAAGGCGAAGCTCCACGTAAAAGGTTGATAAGGTCAGATGCATTTTCCCTGTATAAAAAGTAGTCATCCTTATCCTGGGCGTAGGTATTCACAGAGCCAACGGAGAGCATAAACAGCAACAACAGATGTCTTATCATAACAGATTAATTAAATTTGCATTATGTTTGAAAAAAGAGATGTAAATATACAAATAAGTACGACTTCCAATCATTCATAGTATACTTATTTAATGCAATACGATTTATAAAAGACAAACGCTACATTTAAAATTCAAAATAACACAGTATATCAATGGTAAATAATAACGAATATTATCTGGGTTTAATTGATGCCCAATCAATTTGCAGGATTGAGAAAGTACTCCAATATCTTAACAATCTGCATATTGATTACAATGTATGGTACCATCCACCCCTGCCCACCATAGAAGAGGCCCTGGAGTATTGGAAAGATATGCCCGGAACCCATTGTAAAAATCTTTTCTTTAGAAATCACAAAGGCAACCGCCATTACCTTGTAATATTTGAATGTCACAAAGAATTGGATGTGAAAAACCTCGAACAAAAACTAAAACAAGGAAAAATATCCTTTGCTTCACCCACCAGGATGGAAAAATACCTGGGAGTTACACCAGGATCAGTCACACCTTTTGGTCTTGTAAACGACCATGAAAGACATGTAAAAGTATTCCTAGATAAAGACCTCAAAGAAACCGACTTTATCAGTTTCCATCCAAACGACAACAGAGCCAGCGTAGTAATACCCTATCAAGGATTTATCAAATTCCTTGAAAACCGGGGAAACGAATATGAATATATCTAGGGACAGCCAGCATTAAAGCACAAATAAAAAACAAAAGCCACCCTCTACATTAAGGCGGCTCTTGTTTCCTATATAGTACCAATAAACTCTATTCTGCCACAGTTGCTTCTTCGGCAGGCATTTCGGGTTTCTCAGTCTTGGGAGCTGCATTAGCTGCAGTGGTTTTCTTGGCACGGCCACGGCGAGTAGTGCTCTTTTTGGCCTCAGGTTTGGCTGCAGCAAGTGCTGCCTCGTTGAAGTCAACAAGCTCAATCATTGCCATATCAGCTGCGTCACCCTGGCGGAAACCAAGTTTCAACACCCTTGTGTATCCACCCGGACGGTCCGAAATTTTTGGTGCAATTACACGGAACAACTCCGAAACAGCCTCTTTTTGCTTAAGGTAAGCAAAAACAGTACGGCGCGAATGAGTTGTATCGTCCTTAGATTTTGTCAGCAAGGGCTCAATATATTGTCTCAAAGCCTTTGCTTTGGCTTCGGTTGTCTCGATTCTTTTGTGAAGTATCAATGACGAAGCCATATTTGCCAACATCGCTTTACGGTGTCCGCTCTTACGGCCCAGGTGGTTAAAAGATTTATTATGCCTCATTTTTCAATACTTTCTTTTCAATATTAAACTTTGTTACGTCCATCCCAAAGTTGAGTCTGTACCTCTCAACCAGGCTGTCGATTTCGGAGAGTGATTTCTTTCCGAAGTTACGGAACTTCATCAACTCAGACCTCTGCAGAGAAACCAAGTCAGCAAGAGTATCTATCTCAGCTGCCTTTAGACAGTTGAGAGCCCTTACCGAAAGCTCCATATCGGCAAGCTTGGTCATAAGCAGATGCCTCATTCTCAATGACTCCTCATCAAGTTCGTTACTCACCACCTCTACCGGAGTTTCAAGGGTGATCTTCTCGTCAGAGAAAAGCATAAAGTGGTGGATAAGGATTTTGGCAGCCTCTTTAAGAGCATCTTTTGGGTGGATGGATCCGTCTGTTGTTATCTCTAAATTCAATTTCTCGTAGTCTGTCTTTTGCTCAACACGCCAGTTTTCAACGGAGTACTTCACGTTTTTTATAGGAGTGAAGATAGCATCAATGGGAATCAGACCAAACGGAGCATCCTCAACACGATTCTCTTCTGCCGGTACGTAACCTCTACCCTTTCCTATCCTGAGTTCAATGGAAAGATTAACCGAAGGCTCCATAGAACAAATATGCAGCTCGGGGTTGAGTACTTTGAACGAAGAAAGCTGCTTGGAGATCTCTTCGGCGGTAAACTGTTGTTTCCCGCTAACCGAAATGTTAACGATTTCTGTCTCCTCGCCCTCGATCATACGCTTGAAGCGTACTTGCTTTAGGTTGAGCACGATATCCACTACAGTTTCGATGACACCTGGTATGGTTGCAAACTCGTGATCCACACCTTGTATCCGTATAGCTGTGATGGCATGCCCTTCAAGGGACGATAACAGAATCCGGCGCAATGCGTTTCCAACTGTTATGCCATAACCTGGCTCCAACGGGCGGAACTCAAAGCGACCGAATGTTTCGGTAGCGTCAAGCATTATTACCTTATCGGGTTTTTGAAATGCTAAAATTGCCATTATAATTTTATTTAGAGTATAACTCGACTATTAATTGCTCGTTGATAGTTTCGGGAACCTCGCTTCTTATAGGCATGTTAAGGTACTTGCCGGTAAGGGATGCTCCGTCCCACTCTATCCACGAAAATCTTGCGCTGCCACGAGATATGCTCTCCTGGATAATTTCCAGGCTCTTTGATCTTTCGCGAACAGCAATTACATCACCGGCCTTCACTATTGAAGAAGGGATGTTGCACAACTCACCGTTAAGCATGATATGACGGTGGGTAACCAATTGTCTTGCAGCAGCACGACTAGGGGCAATACCCATCCTGTAAACCAAATTGTCTAACCGTGATTCCAGAAGCAAAACCAGGTTCTCACCTTTACGGCCCTTCATCCTGGAAGCCTTCTCGTAAAGGTTCCTGAATTGTCTCTCAAACAAACCGTAGGTGTACTTTACTTTTTGCTTTTCTTTCAACTGGATTCCATACTCCGATGTCTTCTTGCGTTTCTTTGCAATACCATGCTGACCCGGAGGGTAATTCTTTTTCTCGTAACTTTTATCGGGACCAAAAATAGGTTCTCCAAATTTGCGGGCTATTTTGGTAGTAGGCCCTGTATATCTTGCCATGTTAAATCGTTTATTATGAATTCAAAAAGGTTAAACTCTACGACGTCCTTTAGGACGGCATCCATTATGAGGTACAGGAGTAACGTCAATAATCTCAGTTACTTCGATACCTGCTCCGTGAATAGTACGGATTGCAGACTCACGTCCGGCTCCTGGCCCTTTCACATAGACCTTAACCTTACGAAGACCTAAATCATAAGCCACTTTGGCACAATCTTCGGCAGCTGTCTGTGCTGCGTAGGGAGTATTCTTCTTAGAACCCCTGAATCCCATTTTCCCTGCAGACGACCAGCTTATAACCTGGCCGGTAGCATTTGTCAGAGATACTATGATATTGTTGAAAGTAGACGAAATATGCGCCTGACCGTAGGCCTCTACCTTTACAACTTTTTTCTTATTTGATGTTCCTGTCTTTTTTGCCATGATCTAGGTTCTATTTAGTTGCTTTCTTCTTGTTAGCTACAGTTTTCTTCTTACCCTTACGTGTACGGGCATTATTCTTGGTAGACTGACCGCGAACAGGAAGCCCGAGACGATGACGGATACCCCTGTAACATCCGATATCCATCAAACGTTTGATGTTCATTTGAACCACAGAGCGAAGTTCTCCCTCTATTTTATACTCACCTGCAATTGTTTGTCTTATTGCAGCTATCTGATCGTCATTCCAGTCCTTAACTTTAGTACTTAGATCGATGCCGTTTTTGGCAAGGATCTGTTGTGCCGAACTGCGGCCGATCCCGAAGATATAGGTAAGACCTATCTCTCCGCGCTTGTTTTTTGGTAAATCAACTCCGGCTATACGTGCCATAATTTATTCTATTCTCTTTATTGTTTACAATTAATATTATCCTTGACGCATCTTGAATTTTGGATTCTTTTTGCAAATTACGTAGAGGCGACCTTTACGCTTCACTATTTTGCAATCTTCGCTGCGCTTTTTAATGGATGCTTTTACTTTCATGTTATTTAATTTTTATTTGTATCTGAAAGAAATTCTTCCTTTTGTTAAATCATAAGGCGACATTTCAACCCTGACCCGGTCCCCTGGGAGGATGCGGATATAGTGCATTCTCATTTTACCGGAGATATGGGCAATTATTACGTGCCCATTGTCCAGTTCTACGCGAAACATCGCGTTTGACAGAGCTTCAATTATTGTTCCCTCTTTTTCAATAGCAGCTTGTTTTGCCATTTAATCCTTAAGATTTAAATATTAATATTTTCAATGTACCCGAATGTAGACAAGATTTTTGGAGTATTACCATCAATTGCAACCATCAACTCAAAGTGTGCAGAGTTTTTACCATCTGCAGTGCTGAGCGTCCAGCCATCATCGTGCAATACTACGGACCGGCTCCCTGCATTGACCATAGGTTCAATGCATATCACCATACCATCTGCCAGTTTTTTCCCCGACCCCCGGTTGCCGTAATTTGGCACCTCGGGCGATTCGTGGAGATTTCTGCCAATTCCGTGCCCAACCATCTCCCGCACAACGGTAAAACCGTTTTTCTCTACATGTTGTTGGACTGCACTGGAAATATCCCCGACACGATTCCCGGCAACTGCCTTTTCAATACCACGAAACAAAGATTCCTTGGTAACCTTAAGCAGTTTAGCCGTCTCATCCGAAACATTTCCAACGGTAAATGTGTAGGCAGAGTCCCCGTAATAACCCTTTAGACGAGTACCACAATCAACAGAGATAATATCTCCCTCCTTAAGGCGGTACTCCGAAGCAAACCCATGTACGATAACATCGTTCACAGAAATGCAAAGGGTGTACGGGAATCCTCCGTAACCAAGGAACGCTGGCTCAGCACCATTGTCGCGGATAAAGGTTTCGGCAATCTTGTCAAGCTCCAGGGTTGTTATACCGGGAGCAATGTTTTTGCCAACCTCCGCAAGAGTCCTCGATACCAAATCGCCGTTAAGCTTTAGTATCTCAATCTCTTCCTTGGTTTTATAACTTATCATTATTCAAAGAACTTTGAAGATTCAACTACATACCCGAGCGGCCCTTGAGACGCCCGGTTTTCATTAAGCCGTCATAGTGACGCATCAGCAAATGACTCTCTATTTGCTGCAGAGTATCAAGAACCACACCTACGAGAATCAGCAGCGAAGTTCCACCATAAAACTGGGCAAATTCGTTGTTGACACCCAGCATGGCAGCGAATGCCGGCAAAATTGCTATAATAGCCAGGAATATTGATCCGGGCAAAGTAATTCGCGACATTATGCTGTCAAGGTATTCTGTGGTCTTTTTACCAGGTTTGATTCCGGGAATGAAACCGCCATTTTTCTTCATATCCTCTGCCATCATGGAAGGATTGACAGTCACCGCTGTATAGAAATAGGTGAAAGCAACAACCATCATACCGAATATAAAGTTATACCAAAATCCCATAGGATTGGTAATGGTGGCAGCAATTCCGCGGGTAGCATCAAAACCGGCGAAAATCAGCGGGAACATCATTAATGCCTGTGCAAAGATAATCGGCATTACGCCGGCCGCGTTTATCTTTAAAGGTATGTACTGACGTACTCCGCCATATTGTTTATTTCCCACAATTCTCTTTGCATACTGAACCGGAATTTTACGTGTACCCTGCACCAATGCAATTGTTGCAACAAACACGAAAAAGAGTATGATCAGCTCTGCTATGAGCATAAGAATACCACCACCTGCTGTCTGGTTTATCCTGGCTCCACCCTCGGCTATAAGGGCAAAAGGCAGACGGGCGATGATACCCACCATGATTATAAGAGAAATACCATTACCTAAGCCGCGATCGGTAATCCTTTCCCCTAACCACATTATGAACATAGTGCCGCCGATAAGAACTATAGTGGCAAATACGTTGAATGAGAATCCTTTGAATAAAAATGCTGTCTCCGGCAACTGCACGTGCAGGTTAGCCATGTAAGCAGGGCCCTGCAAAGCCAGAATGGCAATTGTCAGGTATCTGGTCCACTGATTCATTTTTCTCCTTCCACTCTCTCCCTCTCTCTGCAATCTCTGGAAATAAGGAATCATGATACCCAGAAGCTGGATAACGATAGAGGCCGAAATGTAAGGCATTACACCCAGCGCAAATATCGAAGCATTACCGAACGCACCTCCGGAAAACATGTTGAGCAAACCAAGCAGCCCCTCGGATGCCTGATTCTGAAGGTTTGCAAGTTGAGTCGGGTCGATACCCGGCATAACTACAAAACTGCCCAGCCTGTATACCAACAGCAACAGGATAGTATAGACTATCCTCGTGCGCAGCTCCTCTATCTTGAAGATGTTTTTTATTGTTTCGATCAGTTTTTTCATTGTCCTGTCTAGATTATTGTTGCCTTACCTTGCTGGGCTTCTATCTGTTCAATGGCAGATTTGGAAAAAGCGTGGGCAGTAACATCAAGTTTAGCCGTAATAGGGCCGTTCCCAAGTATTTTAACTCTGTCATTTTTAGAAATCAGACCGGCTTCAATAAGTGTATCCAGTGTTAAGGTCGTGGTTCCAAGTTTTTCGGACAGAGCCTGAATGGTAGAAATATTCAAAGCTTTGTATTCTACCCTGTTTATGTTATTGAATCCAAATTTGGGCAGTCTTCTTTGAAGAGGCATCTGGCCCCCTTCGAAACCTTTTTTGCGGGAGTATCCCGACCTTGACTGGGCTCCTTTGTGTCCACGGGTAGAGGTACCACCATGGCCCGAGCCTTCGCCGCGGCCAATTCTCTTCTCTCTTCCCAAAGAACCATCTGAAGGTGTAAGATTATGTAATTTCATTTGTAAAATCTCCTATTAGTTTAATTCTTCTACTTTTACAAGGTGTAACACCTTATCCAGCATCCCTTTGTTAACAGGGTTAAGTTCAATCTCAACGGATTGATGCAGTCTGCGGATTCCAAGAGACACCAGGTTGGCTGTTTGCCTCTGGGTTGCTCCATTTTTGCTTTTTACCTGAGTAATCCTAACTTTTGTCATATCCTTTCCTCCTTATCCGTTAAAAACCCTGTTCATTGGAATACCACGCAAACCGGCAACAGTATATGCATCCCTCATTTCGAGAAGTGCAGCAACGGTAGCTTTTACCAGGTTGTGAGGATTCGAAGAACCTTTTGATTTTGCAATTACATCAGTAACACCGACAGACTCAAAAACTGCGCGCATAGCACCCCCTGCGTTAACACCGGTACCCTCTGCAGCAGGCTTCATGAATACCCTGGCACCACCAAACTTGGCAATTTGCTCATGGGGGATGGTAGTTTTGTTAAGGGGAATCTTCACCAGATTCTTCTTTGCATCTTCAATTCCCTTTGAGATAGCAGTGGTAACCTCATTTGCCTTACCCAGACCATATCCGACAACACCCTTCTCGTCTCCTACAACAACAATTGCTGCAAAACTAAAGTGGCGTCCCCCTTTGGTTACTTTGGTAACCCTTTTAACTGCAACCAATCTGTCTTTCAATTCTAGATCGGTAGTCTTAACTTTTTTTACGTTTGTATTTGTCATACTCAATATCTTAGAATATAAGACCACCTTCACGGGCGGCATCTGCTAAACATTTAACTCTACCATGATACAGGTAACCGCCACGGTCAAATGCAACTTTGGAGATTCCCTTTTCAGTTGCTCTTTTTGCAGCCAGTTTACCGACAATTTTTGCTACTTCGGTTCCGGGTTTTCCCTTGCACTCTGCTGCTATCTCTTTATCGATAGAACTTGCTGCGGCAAGCGTAACGCCATCCACGTCGTTGATGAGCTGAACATATATTTGTTTGTTGCTCCTGAATACACACATCCTGGGTTGCTCGGCAGTACCGTTAACCACTTTGCGGATACGCATGCGTATTCTTTCTCTTCTTTCTATTTTAGTTAAAGCCATAAATCCTCCACTTGTTATTTAGCGCTGGCCGACTTACCGGCTTTGCGACGAAGTTGTTCTCCTACAAACTTAATACCTTTACCTTTGTATGGTTCGGGTTTGCGCAGTGAGCGCAGCTTGGCTGCCACCATTCCAAGCAACTGCTTGTCATGACTCTTGAGCGCCAAAATCGGAGCCTGACCTTTTTTGACCTGCTCGGTCTCGGCCTTAATCTCATTGGGCAGCATAAAATGTATATCGTGGGAATATCCAAGACTCATTTCCAGTACCTGACCTTTCACCTCCACACGGTAACCAACACCCACAAACTCTTGCCTGATGGTGTATCCGGCAGAAACACCGGTTGCCATGTTTTGAATAAGGGAACGGTACAGACCATGCATGGAACGATGTCTCGGCTGATCTGTCGGCCTTGACACTTTAACGACATTTCCCTCTACGGTAACTCTAATATCGGCATCCACCTTTTGCGAAAGTTCTCCGAGCGGGCCTTTAACCTTGACCACGTTTCCGGAGTCTATACTTACCGTTACTCCGGCCGGCAGGTTTACAGGTAATTTTCCTATTCGTGACATTATAAATAATTTAAATTAGTAACCATTAATAAACGTAGCAGACAACCTCTCCACCGATGTTCAGTGCTTTGGCCTCTTTATCTGTTATAAGACCTTTGGAAGAAGAAATCACGGCAATTCCAAGTCCGTTGAGAACCCGGGGCAGCTCTTCTACTCCCACATAATGCCTCAGACCTGGACGGCTAACCCTTGTAATCTTCTTAATAGCAGATTTTTTGGTTTCCGGATGGTACTTGAGGGCAATCTTGATTGTGTTGAAGGGTGTACCTTCTACAAGTTTGTAGCTAAGAATATAACCCTTTTCGTGAAGAATGCGGGTCAGTTCCAGCTTCATTTTGGATGCAGGGATATCCACTACCTTGTGGCCTGCGAGGGACGCATTACGTACCCTGGTCAAAAAGTCCGAAATTGGATCAGTCATTTTGTTGATTTTTAAGTTAATTCGACACTATTAAAAGTGCCCGATATCCAACTGTGTTAATAAAAATATAAAAGTATATGGCTCACGCCATTTCGCTGCTACCAACTAGCTTTGCGAACACCAGGGATAAGACCCTTGCTGGCCATTTCGCGAAACTGGATACGGCTGATACCGAAAATACGCATAAAACCCTTTGGACGACCAGTGATTGAACAACGGTTGTGTAGGCGTACAGGACTTGAATTCTTTGGAAGTTTGTCCAAAGCAGCATAGTCACCGGCCTCTTTGAGAGCTTTGCGCTTTTCTGCATATTTGGCACTTAACTTTGCGCGTTTTACTTCGCGTGCCTTCATTGATTCTTTTGCCATTATCTATCTCTAAAGTTTAAGATTATTTCTTGATATTCTTGAAAGGCAGTCCAAATTCACGAAGCAGTGCAAAAGCCTCTTCGTCTTTCTCCGCTGAAGTAACAAATGTTATCTCAATACCCAGGATCTTGGTGATCTTATCGATATCGATTTCGGGGAAAATGATTTGTTCTTTGATACCTAGTGTATAGTTACCTTTGCCGTCAAATTTCTCGTTAATCCCTTTGAAGTCCCTTATGCGGGGGAGCGACACGGAAATAAGCCTCTCAAGAAACTCGTACATCTTGGCAGCACGCAGTGTGGTCTTAACCCCGATAGGCATTCCTTTCCTGAGTTTAAAGTTGGAAATATCCTTCTTGGAGTAAGTCTGAACAGCTTTTTGACCGGTGATGATTGTGAGCTCCTGCTGGGCAATCTCTACAAGCTTCTTGTCTTGTGTTGCAGATCCGATACCTTGGTTGATTACAATTTTCTCGAGTTTAGGCACCTGCATAACCGAAGTATACCCGAAATCCTTCACAAGTTTAGGTACTATCTCCTCTTTGTATTTGGTTTGGAGGGAAGGCACGTAGCCCTTTACCATTACCTGGGCTCCCTCTGTTTTAGCGGCTTTGGCCGGCTTTTCGGCTTTACCTGTCTGAGTCTTAGCAGCTGCTTTCTTTACAGCTCCGTCTTTAGTATTTGCCATTATTTGATCTCCTCTCCAGATTTTTTCGCGTAACGAACTAATTTATTGTTGTCATTCAGACGACGGCCGATTTTTGTAGGCCCTCCCTTCACAGGGTCAATGACCTGGAGGTTGGAAACGTGTATCGGTGCCTCCTGTTTGATAATACCGCCCTGAGGATGCTTTGCATTAGGTTTGGTATGTTTGCTTACCAAGTTGATTCCCTCAACAATGGCGCGATTCTTCTCGGTAATGACCTCAAGTACCCTACCGGTTTTGCCCCGGTCGTCTCCGGCATTAACAAATACTGTATCGCCTTTCTTAATATGTAATTTTTTACTCATATCCTTTAAATATAAAAATTATAACACCTCAGGTGCTAAAGATACAATTTTCATATAGTTTTCACGTAACTCCCTGGCAACGGGACCGAATATACGGGTGCCGCGAACCTCGCCCTGGCTGTTAAGCAAAACACATGCATTGTCATCAAAACGGATATATGAACCATCTGCACGACGGATCTCCTTTTTGGTACGTACTATTACCGCCTTGGATACAGTTCCTTTTTTTGTATCCCCACCCGGGATGGCACTCTTTACGGTAACCACAATTTTATCGCCAACTCCGGCATAACGGCGGCGGGTACCCCCCAGAACACGGATACAAAGGACCTCTTTGGCTCCGCTGTTGTCTGCCACCAATAATCTCGATTCTTGTTGTATCATGGCTATTTAACTTTTTCTACAATTTCTACTAGTCTCCAACGTTTTGTCTTGCTCAACGGGCGAGTTTCCATAATACGCACTTTATCTCCTTCACTACACTCGTTTTTCTCGTCATGAGCTACAAACTTGGTGGTTTTATTTACGAATTTTCCGTAAATAGGGTGTTTTACTTTTCTCTTTACAGCAACCACGATAGATTTGTCCATCTTGTTGCTTACCACCATACCTATTCTTTCTTTACGAAGATTTCTTTCCATGACTTCTAGTTGTCCTTCTTGTTTTCCATTTGGCTCAGAATTGTGAGCATTCTGGCAATATTTGTTTTTGCCTTTTTAATTTGAGATAAATCATCTAATGGAGAAATAGCATGATTCATCCTGAGGCGCACCAGGTTTGCCTTTTCAGTCTCGATGCGTTCCTTTAGATCATTAATGGATAATTCGCGAATCTCTGTTGCTTTCATCTTATTATTCCTTCATTAAATTATTCCTGGTAATCCCTGCGAACTACAAATTTTGTAACTACCGGCAGTTTTTGAGCTCCAAGACGAAGTGCCTCTTTCGCTACTTCGAGCGGAACGCCCTCTGCCTCAATTAACATACGGCCCGGTGTAATAGGACAAACAAATCCTTCCGGTGCTCCTTTACCCTTACCCATACGAACCTCTGCAGGTTTCTTGGTAAAAGGTTTGTCGGGGAATACACGTATCCATATCTGTCCTTCACGCTTCATATATCTTACTACGGCCTGACGAGCAGCTTCCAATTGTTGGCCGGTTAACCAACATGACTCTGTAGTCTTAATCCCGAAAGATCCAAAAGAGAGCTGATTCCCCCTCTGAGCGATCCCTTTCATACGGCCTTTTTGCTGCCTTCTGAACTTGGTTTTTTTTGGTTGTAACATTTCTTTTTTTACAGTTTAACGATAACAGTAAATATTTTTGTGTGCTTTGGTCATAAAAATTTTAGGGCTAAAACCCTGCTTCTCTGCTAAATAGGCAAATTGATCACCTATTTGGCGGGTTGCAAATATACCAAAAAAATTAAATGTGCAAAAGGTTGTTGGTTTTTTTTTACAAATTCTGATGTTTGAGGAATCTTATAAAATTGCCTCCCCAGAATTTTGCAAGCTCCTCCTCGGAGTATCCTCGCCTGAGCAATTCGATTGTAAGATTTTTCATTTTGGATGCATTTTCCATCCCTACGACACCACCTCCACCATCAAAGTCGGTTCCGAGCCCCACGTGGTCTATGCCAACAAGATTCTTTACATAATCTATATGGTCGGCAATATGGGCAACCGTAACCGAATCCTTTGGCAACTCCGATAGGAAGAAACGCCCTGTGGCAACCTGTATCAAACCGCCTGCATCTGCAATTGCCTTGATTTCGTTGTCCTTGAGGTTCCGGTTATGGTTTTTGACAGCATAAACTCCCGAATGCGATGCAATCACAGGCTTGCTGCTGAGCTTTACAACGTCTGACAAAGTTTGGGTAGAGGCATGGGAAAGGTCAATTATTAGACCGAGGCGGTTCATCTCCCTCACAACCTCTTTGCCAAATTCCGATAATCCGTTGTGTTCGGGACCGCCCTTATCCATTGAGGCATCACAAATATTATTGTGTTCGTTATGGCAGAGGGTAATGGCCCTTACTCCCATATCCCGGAAGAGTTCCAGTCTGGAGATATCGTCCCCGATGGCATACCCGTTTTCGATGGCAAGCATCACAGAGAGAACTCCGTTTTCCTTGTTCCTGAGAAGGTCGTCGGAGTTATAAGCAATTGCACCCCCCGGATAATCCTCTACATAGCTCCTGAATCTTGAAAGATTGTCCCTTACGTAATTGAAGGCCGAGTCCAGAGAGGCCTTGTCCCTCCCCTTTTGCCCAATGAAAACAGCAAACAGGGCCGCATCCAGCCCCCCCTCCCTCATTAGCGGAAAAGAGACCTGCCCTTTGGTAATACGGGAAGACTCCTTTGGATTGTTGATATGGAGAGCCGTATCATTATGGGTATCTATGGTAAGGTATTTTGAGTGGATTCTCTCTGCAATCTCCTGCAGCTCCCCAAGGCTCTTTTGGGAAGATTGGCCACTGCCTGTAACTGCAAAAAGAAGCATTACAGGTAAAACCAGAGCCTTCAAATAATTAAAACCAGATATCATTATTCAGATAATTAAAACAGTTATTTTTTTCTTACTGGAGCTATCCACCAACCCATCTTTTTGGCCAAAAGCAGGACGAAAGCCGAAAACAACAACAGTCCCAGCAGCAACCACACTCCCATTCCATTTACAAACAGCACCGGGACAAATGTTATGATAAGGATTTCCACCGGGGCGATAGGCAAATATGCAAGTGCATAATCATCCATGGCCTTGCTCTCAAGCTTGGGATCCACAATACGAAGCAGGGCAATACCCATTGCCATGGTCCCTGTCCACCAGCCCCAAGCAAAGATTGAGCGTTCGAACCAAAAAGTCTTGCAGAGTCTTTTGCCCAAATAGAAAGTAATGACCCAGGCAACGAAAATACCCACCAGTAAAAGCACTATCAACGGAACCGCATATTTAACAACCACGCTTAGTTTTATTGATGCCACACCGCACGCAACCAGCAAATCGGTAAAAGTACTGCTCAACCGGGAGGTTTGTCTGGGGCAAATATAGTCCGATACCTTGGTAGCATCGAATATCTTCTTGAAAACAAGGCCCACTATAAAAGCAGCCGAGAAGACAGGGATTTCCAGTTTCGGATAGTAGAATTTGACCCCCTGGCTCAACATGTACCCGATAAAGGCAACCAAAAAGACAAATGCCAAATGGAAAGCCAACGTATCTATTGATATCGAAGAGGTAGTGCTCATCCCTGCATCTTCACGTTTTTCGGGAGGAGTGAGCCCTGTCCTGAGATCATCAGGGAGCTCCGAAAAATCCTTTATAAAAGAGGTATCACCTTTGATGGCTGCTCTCTTGACCATTATCAGCCCTAAAATGATTGCCACAACAACACCGGCAGTTGCCGTAGTCATACCAAGGCTCTTTGCCTCATCCCAGCCCAGGGAGTTGAAAGCATCCCCGATTGCAGCAGCAGTACCATGTCCACCGTAAAAACCGGTAGGGAGCATTATGCCAAAGGCCGAATTAAGCTGAGGCCAAACCAACTTTAGTACAAACAACCCGAAAAGCCCCATGATTGCCCATTGGAGCAACATTCCAAGCTGTGCGTAAGCCCATATCGGGCCCACCCTGCCAGAGACCTCCTTGAAGGTGAATTTGGGAGAAGAAAGTGGCAATGAGGCAAAAACCAAAGCAATCAGGACACCGGCATATGTGCCCAGCTGGTCCGAAAAAGGCAGTAGTCCAAATCCATTGGGGCCCAAAGCGAGACCAAGAAACCCGGCAATAAGCGAAGGCGGGATAAAAAGCTGCTGGATGAATTTTATTTTTACCCTGATGAGCTTACCTACCAACAGCAGGCCAAAAATCATCCCCAGGTCAGAAAAAAGAGTCCAGGGACCATATACGGAATCGAACATAGTACTAAGTTTAAGGTTAAAAAAGTTTTAATGTCAAATATAACGTTTTTGGTCCAATTATTGAACATTACAACTAAAAGCAATAAATTTGTCCTTGATGAGCAAAAGTTTTAGGTTGTTATTGGCGGCATTCTCCCTCTTATTAATGCAGGGCTCCCTTTTTTCGCAAGAGAAGGGCTATTCTGTAGGTTATAAGATTGAGGGACGGGATACCGTCTACCAGATAACCCTACGCGAAGTCTACCACTTTTCATGGGACCGCAGCGGCAGGAAAGGAAGGGAGTGGCGTGAGTTTTACCGTCTGGTATACAATTTTCAAAAGACGTATCCCTATGCCCTTTTGGCAAAAGAGAAAATACAAGAGGCCGACAGTGTGCTGTCAACGAAAAAGTTAAACGCCAGGGAGCGGGAAAAATTCATAAAACAGTTCGAAACTAACCTGTTCCGGGAATTCGAAAAGCCCCTCCGCAAAATGACAATCAGCCAAGGCAAGCTATTGCTCAAACTCATTGACAGGGAAATAGGGCAAAGTTCATATTATTTGATCAGGAATTACCGTGGAGGCGCAGCTGCCGGCTTTTGGCAAGGAGTAGCCAGGATATTCGGATCGGACCTTAAGAAACCCTACGACAGGTTCGGGGAGGACAAGATTACGGAAGAGTTGGTTCAAATGTACAAAAGGGGCTCTTTCGAATACTTGTACTACTCAATGTTCAATTAGCCTCCGTAAAATCGGGTTTAGCCCACTCCAGCACACCGGTTATTGAATCGAAAACCAGGTATTCACAACCATGTATCCACTCCCCAAGTATGTAAAAGCCCGCCCCTTTTGGTGTCAGGGTATTGCCTGGTGTATGCATATGCCCGAATATAAATTCATCCACATGGTTTTCCGTTTCGAATTTGGCAGCCACCCCGAACAAAGGATCGTTTTGCCCCCGGAACAACAGCTTTTCTCCCCTTGCCAACCTGTTGTGTTTTGACCATCTTGTGGCTACAGCAAATGCCCATCGGGGATGGATCATGCTGAACAGCCGTTGTAAGAGCCGGTTTTTGAAGAGCCCTTTCAAAAAAAGATGGGCGCGCTCTCCCGAAAGCTCATCGCCGTGTGCCAGGCAAATCCTTTTACCCTCAATATTTACCACCGACATCTCATCTAAAACCGTAACTCCTATCTCCTGTTGCAGATAGTCATAGGTCCAGACGTCGTGGTTTCCTCTCAAAAAATACAATTCTACACCCCTGTCGGCAAGATGGGCCAATGCCCCCAAAGTCCTTGTGAACCTACGGGGAATCACATACTTGTACTCATACCAAAAATCAAAGATATCTCCAAGCAGGTACAGGCGGGTTGTTTGGGCTGGCAATTCATGGAGGAACCTCGCAAACTGCTTTTCCCTCTGTACCGGGTCAAAAGCCCTCAGCCCCAGATGCACATCGGAAACAAAATAATATAATCTCCTCTCCTGATCAAACATAAGAATATATAATTGCTATCACACCCAGGATTGCACAATAGAGAGCAAACCCCTTTAGTTTGGTTTTCTTTACAAGTGCTATCATAGCCTTGCAGGCAAACAAGCCAGAGGTAAAGGCTGCAAGGAAACCGGCTGCCAACGGGAGAACCCCGATTCCCGTACTCTCGGAGGCAAACCCTCCCGATACAAGTTCCAGGAAAGCCTCCCCGAGGATGGGAACAAGCACCATTAAAAAGGAGAATTTAGCAATATCCTCGCGCCTGGCTCCAAGCAACAAACCGGTTGAGATGGTTGCCCCCGAACGGGATAGGCCCGGAATAACTGCAACAGATTGTGCAACGCCTATTATTAAAGCATTCCTGAAAGTTATCCCCTTTTCCTTTGGTTTCAAAACACCCGAAAGGTAGAGTAAAAAAGATGTCACAAGCAGGGCAATGCCAACCACTATTGTGCCTTCTCCAAACAAAGCCTCCACATGATCTTTGAGAAACATCCCCACTATAAACACAGGAACCATGGATATCAGTATTTTAAAAACATAGATCGTTTGCCCGTTCATTTTGAACTTGAGCACTCCCGATAACAGCTCCAGGATATCTTTACGGAACGCAACCAAAGTACTCAACACAGTTGCTGCATGTACAACAACCTCGAAAGCAACCCCGGAACTATCGATCCCGAGCAGCTCCTTCCCAATCACAAGGTGGCCACTGCTGCTCACCGGCAAAAACTCGGTAAGCCCCTGAACCAGCCCCAAAACAATTGCTTCCAGGGTGCTCATTTTCCGGATTTTGGTATATACATCACCGCAAAGATCTCAATGGCAAATCCTGCCAGGATAAAGAGAGGGGCGAGGGTAATCCTTCGGAAGCTGAACATCTCATCACCCGTAAAAACGGAGGGATCAGTTGTACCTCCACCAGTCATCAATGCATATCCTGTAATCATAAAAGCCAATCCGACAAGAACATAAAGCAGATTCTTCTTTGGCATTGCAAATTTTCCAGATTCCATATTATCAATATTATAAAAATTCCGTTTAATAGTAGATATCGTCTCCCGACATTGAGATCAGCCGGTTGGATATAAAGTATGTACTGATCACACACAATAGTATGCCCGCAACAGGTACGGCAGCAAAAACAGCGAATACCATTTTTTTATCCAAAATCTCAAACAGTTCGGGCAGATCAGAAATCAATATGTAAATCAATCCTCCCAACAATATATCCGAAATCAAACCCGAGACCAAACCCTGCCAGATCCCTTTTATAATCAGAGGCCTCCTGATAAATGACCTCCTTGCCCCCACAAGCTTCATTGTGTAGATCACAAATCTCTTTGCATAGAGGTTTAATCTTACGGTATTGTTGATCAGTACAAAAGAGATAAAAACAAGCAACAGCATAAGTATACCGGCAACATAACCGGCCTTTTCCATATTGTCGTTTATAATTGTCACAAGGGACTCCTGGTAAACAACCTCCTTAACCATGTTCATGGAAGAGAGCTCCTGCTCAACATAACTCAGGGAGTCCGTGTTGATGTAATCCGATTTAAGAAAAATATCAATTGACACGGGAATCGGGTTCACCTCAAAAAGTTCAAGGAAATCCTCTCCCAGTATCTCTTTCATCTCCTCTGTCCCCTTTTCCCTGGAGACATATTCCATCTCCTTAATATACTCTTTTCCCTTTAACTGCTCAAATACACGGAGTGTCGCATCGTCCGGTGCTATCTCCTCAAAAATAACGGACAGCTTAATGTTTTCCCGGAAGTAGTCCGAAACCGATTTTGCATTGACTCCCATCAATCCGGTAAGCCCCGCAAGCAGCAGAACCATGCTGATGCTGATCACAGAGGAGAGGTAGGACTGGATAAGCCTCCTGTATACTATGTTTTTCTCACGTTTCTTCATGTATCAAACAAGGTTCAAAGATACATAAAATGTCCAATTAAATTAATTTTATTATCTTTGTGAGGAATTTGCAATTAATTTTCAATACAATGAGTGAGCCCACTAAAGTCCTGTATGTAAGCTCGGAGATTTTTCCCTATTTACCCGAAACTACCATATCCAAAGTTGGGCGTTTTTTACCCCAGGGAGCCCAGGAAAGGGGTTGCGAAATACGCTCATTCATGCCCAAGTACGGAATTATCAACGAACGGAGAAACCAACTCCACGAAGTGATAAGGCTGTCCGGGATGAACATCATTATCAACGACCTGGACAGGCCCCTTATAATAAAGGTTTCTTCCATCTCGTCTGCAAGGATGCAGGTATATTTTATTGACAACGAGGATTATTTCTTTCGTAAGCATGTCTATGGGGACGAAGAGACCCCGTTTTTTCACGACAACGATGAAAGAGCCATCTTCTTTGCAAGAGGTGTGCTCGAAACTGTAAAAAAGTTGAGGTGGAAGCCTGACATTATCCATTGCCAAGGTTGGATCTCCCACTTTTTACCACTCTACCTAAGGAAAGTCTATGCCGACGACCCTATTTTTTCGGACAGCAAAGTAATCCTTTCCCTCTATAATGAGGCCACTGACTGCACATTCAACGAAGACACAAGATCAAAAATCCTGGTGCCCGGCATCAAGAACAAAGATATGGAGGTACTCAACCCTGCCAATGGCACAAATCTTGCAAAACTAGCAATACAGTATTCGCACGGGATAATTATGGCCGAGCAGGAGATCGGGCATGAGGTAGAAGAGGCGGCTAAATCGAGTGGATTACCTACCCTCGGGTTTACCGACACTGTTGCCGAAGGCTCTGCCTACATAGACGAGTACATTCAATTTTACGATAAAATTCTGGCAAAAAAATGATTAAAAAGAACATTTTAAGTTCTGCGGCAGCACTCCTTGTTGCAACACTGCTCTCCCACTCCTGTATTGAAACCGACAAGACCACCGGCTCCTCGCTGTTGCCGGGCGACAATATTCTCAACGTCACCAGCACAACCTTTGACCTGCCTGTACAGGCAAAGGCAACAGACAGCTTACAAACCAGCTACATAGGCTACCTTTCGGTGGGAGCATACAATGATCCCGACATGGGGTTGGTCACAACATCTGCAGCATTCCGTATTGCACCATCCCTGAGCAAACACAACTTTGGAGAGAATCCGGTTGCCAAAGCCTTGAAGATGTACATCTCAATAGACAACAAGACATTCTTTGATGAGAACGACGAATTCATCCCCCAAAACTTCAAGCTATACGAACTCCTCAAAGATATCGACTCCACTGTTATTTACAACAACTCCGTCAAACAAAACGATATCAGCCCTGCAAGGATAGACAATGCCGGTAATATCTTTTTTGGGGGGGACAGCCTTGTGATAGAGGTTTCACAAACATTTGCGCAAAAACTTGTGGAGGCAAGCCAGGAAGAGATGGACAGCACAGAGCTCTTCTATAAGAAATTCAAAGGATTGTACCTGACAGCCGACCCAAAACCAGGCAACCAGGCCGGGGGCAGGATAAACCTCATTGCCCCCAGCAATATCTACTTCCTGCTCACCTACCGTCACAAAGTAGCCAGTGAAGGTATAGACAAGGACAGTACAATTGCCTATTTTGTAAACGAGAACGGTCCCAACCTTAACCTGTACAACCACAGCTCAGCAACAATAGAACATCCCAACCCCGGGAACAAGTTATTCGTAGAAGGATTGGCCGGGGTAAAGCCTTATATTGATTTTGCTCAGGTAAAAAGCAATCTGGAAGGCTGGGCTGCCGACAACGACAT
>WARP01000489.1_pt1 | contig 20710 bp, 19 predicted proteins | sample 4769151 | NCBI WGS metagenome assembly WARP01 (sample SAMN08893023, study PRJNA449175) | gut metagenome | isolation source: rumen sample fed with dry roughage | host: cow | place: India: Nagpur | collected 2016
AGCCGTAGCTTCCTTTTTAAATCTGCATCGATTAAGCGTGTGCTTGAGTCGCTTCTTCTTGCATTTTTTGGTCAACCATTTCAGGATTGTTTAATGCTTCATTTAATTTAACTGTATCTAATTGACCGACCCATTTTGCAACGACAATTGTTGCCAATGAGTTACCCACAAGATTCGTCAAGGCACGTGCTTCAGACATGAAACGATCAATACCCAGAATCAATGCCAGACCTGCTACAGGGATATTTCCTACAGCAGACAATGTTGCCGCCATGACAATAAAGCCAGAACCTGTTACACCTGCCGCACCTTTAGAAGAGATCAACAACACCGCTAAAAGTGTAATTTCATGTGCTAAATCAAGCTGAGTATTAGTTGCCTGTGCAATGAAGATTGCAGCCATGGTTAAATAGATTGAAGTACCATCCAGGTTAAATGAATAACCGGTAGGAATCACCAGACCCACAACTGACTTTTCACACCCGACAATTTCCAGTTTTTTCAACATGCGTGGAAGTACGGATTCAGAAGATGATGTACCCAGGACAATCAGGAGTTCTTCACGAATCATACGAATCAATTTCACAATACTGAAACCACTGAAACGCGCAATACTACCCAATACAATGAAGATAAACAGCAAACAGGTAATATAGAAGCAGATGATGAGTTGAGCTAACTGAGCAAGTGAACCAATACCATATTTACCAATCGTAAATGCCATTGCACCGAACGCACCGATAGGCGCAAGTTTCATGATCATGTTTACGATATTGAAGAATACATGCGAAATTTGATCGATGAATTTAAGGACCGGTTTACCTGCATCGCCCAATTTATGTAACGCAAAACCAAACAGCAATGCAAATAAAAGGACTTGAAGAATTTCACCTTCGGCAAAGGCACCCACCACCGTATTCGGGATGATGTTCATAAAGAAATCAACGGTCGATTGAGATGCACCGGATTCCACATACTTGGCGATACCTGAAGTATCTAAAGATGCAGGATCAATGTTCATGCCTACACCCGGTTTTGCAATATTGATCACCAGCAAACCGATAATTAATGCTAGTGTTGAGACAACCTCAAAATAAAGCAGCGCGATACCACCTGTTTTACCCACAGATTTCATGCTTTCCATACCTGCGATACCACTAACCACAGTACAGAAAATCACCGGTGCAATAATCATTTTAATGAGCTTAATGAAAGCATCACCTAATGGTTTTAATTGCTCGCCCAAGCCTGGAACACTTTGCTTAACGCCGTCAACGATTACAGATGAACTTGGGTAAAAATGCCCAACAATAACACCTAAAATGATGGCAACAATCACCTGAAAATACAGTGACTTATAAATTGGTTTTTTAGCCATAACATTACTTCTTTAGATATTTCCAGCACTAGAAATATTCAGTTTTTGCCTATTCTTACGAATACACAGCCTTTAATCCTTTTGTATTCATCACAAAAGAACATACAAAAAGTATTGAGTAAGCTCAAATACTGGGATATAAAAAAATCATAAACTTATCATCATGAATGAATTGAATTTATAAAAAATCCACCTATTCGGTCACACATGCTGATAAGCAAATCTACATAATTTTACCTAATGTTAAATTTTACCTAATTTTTATTTGTTGATGCGGTCTATATTGTTAAGTTTGTTTAAAATACCATCGCTACTCATTAGACATTAGTCGAAATAACTAAAGTTACTTTTATTTAAATTAGGCTGAAATATTTACCTTATCTTTATAAACTATTATCCATCCTATTTTCCTTTGCCAAGAAATACTCCTTATGCAAACCAAAAGAAATATCTACAAAGATGCTGAACATCCTTTCGCACAATATGTCCGTATTATAGGCAAAGGAAAAAACGGTGCCCGTTCGCTGACTTTTGACGAAGCCTATCAGGCATTCACCATGATCCTAAAAAATGAGGTTTTGGATGTTCAACTGGGGGCTTTCCTCATGCTACTGCGTGTTAAAGAAGAGTCTGTCGATGAACTGGCCGGTTTTGTACAAGCCACCCGTGATCAGCTCAGTTTCAAAGCTTTAGATGTGGATTTGGACTGGTCATCTTATGCTGGCAAACGCAAACATTATCCCTGGTTCTTATTGGCAGCGCTGACCCTGGCACAACACGACTATAAAGTCGTGATGCATGGCGCCTCTGGACATACCATTAACCGCCTTTATACCGAACAGGTTCTGGAATATCTTGGTTATCCAATTTGCCAGAATGACAGCGATGTGGAACAGCAGTTACAACAACGCAATTTTGCTTATATGCCCTTAGCAGCGATCTCACCTATTTTGAGTGATCTGATTTCTTTACGTAATGTGATGGGCTTGCGCTCACCTATTCATACTTTAGCGCGTTTAATCAATCCGTTTAATGCCAAAGCTACAGTGCAGGCTATTTTCCATCCGGCTTACCGTGCTTCACACCAGCAAGCGGCATTTAAACTGGGCTATCAAAATAGTGCGGTGATTAAGGGTGAAGGTGGTGAATTTGAACGGAATCCAGATGCCAAAACATTAATCTGCGGGATTAAAAATGGCGAGCTGTACGAACATGAATTACCGAAATTGACTGAAAACCGTAGTCCTGTTGAAGAAGAACTGGATTTAGCAGTTTTTAAAGCAGTTTGGGAAGGCAAGCAGCATCATGAATATGGCGAAATTGCTGTCACTGAAACCATGGGAATTGCTTTATACACCATGGGTGCTTGCGCTTCTTATAATGAGGCAATGTTAAAAGCCAAAGAGCTATGGCTAAATCGCAAGTCTAAAATCTAATTTGATGCAGAATAGATGATACGTGACAAAGCCATTCGCAATTGTTCGAGGCAAGACTTCATTTGATAAAAATGGTTCTGCGAAACATTCATCAAATGATAGTATGGAATGAGTTTTGCGATGAGAACACTTGAAACATATTTCTAGTGTTCGCAAGGTGATTTTGGCCTTACGAAGTAATACTTCTCAGGGCTTATCCAAAGTAACAGGATGAGCTGCTATAAATTGAGGTTTATCGGTAAGACACCGTCGTACCATTCAAAAAATTAAAATATAAAAAAGACACCGAAGTGTCTTTTTTATTATAAAGAAATACTTAAACAAAACGAATCGGCTTGAATTCTTCGTCTTGCTGCGGGTCATGAGAATCGCAGTGTTCATCTTCTTCTTTGGTACCGCGGTCAATATAGCCACTGCGTTCAGTCTCAGGCAAATTTTTTATTTCCCACGCATAAACCGCTTGCATACAGATTTGACGTTGCTCTTGCGTAAGTGCTACGCCATTCGGCCATTTACCAATTTCCACTGCTGTCTTTAAACGCGCAACAATTTCAGGATCGAGTACGGCCAGCATTTGTTCAATATTCATCATTTAATCCTGCTGTTGAAAAGAGTCAAAATCTTGGTTCCAGCCCAGCTTGGTACGGCAAGCAATATAGAAATCATAGCCGGGTGGATGAAGGAGATTCAATTTAAATGGATGTTTGCGGATATGCAAACTATCCCCAACACTGAGTGAAACACTGTGTTGACCATCGGCACTGACCATCGGTAAAACACGGTTTTCACGAATAATAATCTTAATTTCACTATGTCCACCGACCACAATCGGGCGTGAAGACAAGGTATGCGGGTGCATCGGCACCAAAGAGATGGCATCCATACTCGGATGGACAATCGGTCCACCACCAGAAAGCGCATAAGCGGTAGAGCCGGTAGGCGTCGAAACAATCAAACCGTCACTATGCTGACGATAGACATATTGACCGTCAATATTCAGTTCAAAGTCAATCATATGAACCGACTTGCCGGAATGTAAAACCACATCATTCAAGGCAATCGCATCATAAATGCTTTCACCTTTGGAGCGGATTTCCATTTCCAGCAAGAAACGGCGGTCGAGCTGAAATTCGCCTTTGAGCACCTGATCCAGCTTAAAAATAACCTCAGTCGGCTTGATATCGGTTAAAAAGCCCAAACGCCCACGGTTGACCCCAATGACAGGGGTATTGTGTCTGACCAGGGCACGTGCGGCATGCAGTAAAGAACCGTCACCACCGACCACAATGACCAGATCCACCACTTCACCCAGTAAACTGCGGCTTACCGTTTGCGTATTGCTATAAGGGACAAGGGCTGCTGTTTCCGAATCAAAAACAGGATGTAAACCCAAACTTAAAAGATGGTCATGAATAAGACTTAAAGTTTCCACGACGGAGGATTTATCTGGACGTCCTATTAATCCAATGTTACGAAAAGTTTTATGTGAAATTTGCACCTAGGTCATCGCTCCGCTACGATTCCTGACTATCATAGCATTAACCCTGTTCATTTTAAAAAGCTTTAAGTTCAGATTGCATTGACCATCCAGTGATTTCAAAAACTAAACCTGAGTTTAGCCAGTTATTCAGATCTGTTCACCTTGCATGAACTTAAAGCCATAATCAACCTGATTTTTTATGCTAAAAGCTACCCGGTTTACAAAATTACTTTAAGTAGAATAACTCAGAGGTATAGTGCTGTTCACTTGCTTTAATATGAACATATTTATTTGCAAATACGGTTTGAATACTAAAAATAATATCTTTTATAAAATCAAAGACTCATTACAAATATTTTGTGCGGTTTATTGTTATATTTTCTCTTCATTCACAGATTAATTATTGCAAAAAAATAAAAAGCTTCGCATGATTAGCACAATTTATTTGGATCTTATAATCATTGATGAAGTCTGAACGCGGTATCGGTTTAGTGGCCCTTATTTTCTCAATATTAGTCATTGGCATCTTCTTAGTTTTTAGTATCTATTTAATCCGAATGGATAATATTGTACGCAATAAATTTGAAGGTCAACGCTGGGACATTCCGGCAAAAGTTTTTGCCCGTCCTTTGGAGATTTATAACAATGCGCCGGTCAACCAGACAGACTTCTCTCAGGAACTCAAACTGCTGGGCTATAAAAGTTCTGATAGCTATGCCCAATCCGGCAATTATGTAAGCTCCGGTGATGCAATCTATGTGCATACCCGCGGCTTCGACTTTGGTGACAGCGTTGAACCTGAGCAGGTGTTAAAAGTTACCTTTAATGATAATCAGATTGGTGAAGTCAGTGCAACCAAACCTTCTTCTACCGGCATTGCACGTTTAGAACCCTTACTGATTGGCGGAATTTATCCGCAACATAATGAAGACCGTGTGCTGATTAAGCTTAATAATGTGCCTAAACCGCTCATTGAAGCCCTGATCTCAACAGAAGACCGTAATTTTTATCATCATCATGGCATATCGGTTCGTGGTACAGCGCGTGCTGTAGTCAGCAATCTCACTGGTGGCAAACGTCAGGGCGGTTCTACCCTGACCCAGCAGCTGGTGAAGAATTTCTATTTAAGTCCAGAAAGAACCTTAAAACGTAAAGTCAATGAAGCCCTGATGGCCATGCTGATTGAGCTTCATTATGACAAAGATGAAATTCTGGAAGCATATTTAAATGAAGTGAATCTGGGGCAAAATGGCAATTATTCAATTAATGGCTATGGTCTGGCTTCACAGTTTTATTTTGGCTTACCGCTACGTGAACTGAATATTGCCCAGCAGGCTTATTTAGTCGGTCTGGTACAAGGACCGTCCCTGTTTAATCCATGGAAAAATCCGGAAGGTGCAAAAAAACGTCGCGATATCGTGTTACACAACATGCTGGTGATGGGGTATCTGACCCAAGAACAGTATGAACGAGAAGTTGCACGACCATTAAATGTCATTGCAAAACCCACCTTGGGGCCTGCTCGCTTCCCGGATTTCATGGATATTGTACGTCGACAGCTACGCACCGAATATCAGGAAGGCGACCTGACCAATCAAGGGTTAAAAATCTTTACCACGCTGGACCCGATTGCCCAAACCAAGGTACAGGAAGCATTTAAAGCATCTGTTTCCAATTTGGCCAATGCCAACCCGCAACGTTTAAAAGATTTGCAAGGTGCTGTTTTAATTTCTCATCCTGAAAATGGCGAACTGGTTGCCGCTTTAGGTTCGACTCAGGACTTTACTGGCTTTAACCGTGCGCTGGATGCAAAACGTCAGGTCGGTTCCTTGCTTAAACCGGTCATTTACTTAAGCGCAATCGAGTCAGGACGCTATAATTGGGCCAGTCCCATTGAAGATAGTGCCATCAGCATCTTAAGTGAAGGTAAAAACTGGACACCTAGGAATTACAGTGGTGGTGCACACGGTGTTATTCCAATGTCGGAAGCCCTGGCAAACTCCTATAACCTCGCGGCAGTACGTTTGGGTCAGGAATTTGGTATTTCCACCTTTAGCAATCATCTGAAAAAATTTGGCGTGACTGCCAATATTCCAAACTATCCGTCGATCTTCCTGGGTGCAATTGATATGTCACCGATGGAAGTGATGAGTATTTACGGCAATTTTGCAACCGGCGGTTTCAAATATCCTATCAAGTCCATTCGCTCAGTGGTCGATTCCAATGGACGCCTGCTCGATCGTTATGGTCTGACGCCACAACAAACCATCGACGCTTCTGCAGCTTATATTTTGAATTATGGTTTACAGCAAGTCATGAACTCTGGTACGGGACGTGCAGCTTATAGTGCTTTCCCTGCTGACTTGAAACTGGCAGGCAAATCGGGCACCACCAATGATACCCGCGACTCATGGTTTGCAGGCTATTCAGGCAATTATCTCAGCGTAGTCTGGCTGGGTCTGGATAATAACAAGGTGACTGGTCTAACCGGTTCTTCAGGTGCACTTCCGATCTGGATTAATGTCATGAAACAGTTGCGTCAAAAACCGGTTAACTTGCGTCAAACTGACAGTGTACAATGGCAATGGATTGATCGTTCGACGGGTCATCTATCCGCACAAGGCTGTGAAGGTGCGATGTACATTCCCTTACTACGCAGTAACATGCCACGTCAGGCCACCGGTTGTGGTATACCGCATTATCAGGTAGAACCTGCTGACACACCTAATACTGAAAACAATCAGACACCCGTAGATCAAAACGATAGTATTGGTAACTATATCCGTGAAAGTGAGACTGAAACCCAGAACGATGGTTCTACCAATCAGATCATTTCAAGCGGTAGTTATAACAATTAAGGGTAATAATTGAGCATGAACAGGCAATCTAAACGGCATAAACACGGGCTGATTATTCTGAGCTTGATCGCTTTGGCGGGCTGTCAAAGCCTGCCTGCTCCCAAGAGCAAACAGCCACCAAAACCTACCCAGACAGAAAAGCGGGACATTAAAACCCCTGCAGGCGTGGTCATTACCCCTTATGAACGTGAAGAAATTCAACGTAAAAAGATGCAGGTGATTGTTCCTGAGCAACAGAGCAAACAGCAGTTTGATGATGGCCGCCAGCTACCTGCATTTCAAAAGCTCATGCAAAAAACTCAACTCGCCTATAAGCAAGGGCAATGGAATGAAGCTGAAGCTGCGGCATTGCAAGCTCAACGCCTTGCGCCGCAATCCGCTGAAACCTTCTTGTATCTGGCCTTGATTGCCAATAAAAAGAATCGACCAGTAAATGCTCAAGCTTTGGCACAACGCGGGCTTAGTTATGCACAAACCAATGCCATGAAGAAACAGCTTTGGCAGGTCATTTTAAAAGCTGCACAACAGCAAAAAGATCAAAAAACCATTCAACAAGCGCAAAAAGCCCTGCAAAGCTTATAAACTTGAGGAGATATTGAACTGATCATCTCAATACATCCTCTGTCTTTGTTTTATAAAAATCTCATCCCGGCAATGCCATAACCACTCTGCTCTTTAGCAATGGCAAGATCACCCGCCTGCATGCCGCCCAAGGCAAAAACCGGTATATCGACCTGTGAAACCCAGCACTTGAACTGTTCCCATCCCAATGCTACAGCCTCTGGATGGGTGGCTGTAGGCAGAACCGGACTCAGCAAGATTGCATCACAACCGATGTTTTGCGCCTGTTGCATTGAAGCCAAATCATGACATGCCGCAATGTAACGTTTACCGATCTGCAAATCACCCGGCTTTAATGCCATCAGTTGTGGCTGTTTTAAATGAATGGCGGAAATGGCTTGCTGTTGAATCGGGTTTAATTGTTCAAAAATATCGACATTGACAATCAGCCGAGATAAATGCTTCACACTGCGCTTAGCCAGTTCCGTGAGCTGCTGCTGAGTTCCCTCGACACGCCAATATAACAACTGGTCCTGTTTTAACTGTGCAACCTCATCCAGCTGCGCTGAAATTTTAATCTGATGGGGCCAATACAGGCGCTGAATTATGGCTAAATTGGCTTTAGGGAAATTTAGATTCAACAATTCTTCACGGCTGTACCAGCTCCACGGCTGTTGAATTTCATTCAATAAAGCAGTCGGTACAACGGCATGAAATAAATGCAGCTTGACGATTACATCATCATATTCATGAACAATCACATCAAAGGCATGCCATTCATGCAGACCAATGCCCACTTCTTCATAAATTTCACGGCGGCATGCCGCCAAAGGCGTTTCACCCTCCTCCAATTTTCCTCCCGGAAATTCATGTTTATTGCACTGATGCTGTTTCGCTTCACGCCAGCCGACCAGCACATTGTTCTGATGAAGTAAAATTGCAATGGCAACATCAATGATGGGTTTAAACATTCCCTGTTCCTCGGCATGAAAATATTACAGAGTGTAAGCAAATTTAAGTTTTTTATAAAATCTTAAATAATTAATTGACAGAATTACTTGATAATGATTATCATTTAAATAATTTAATACATACCACGGAATCGACGGAATGAACGCACCATTTAGCCTATTTACCCGTAATAACGATACAGCTCACTCACTTCCCATGTTGCACTCGAACAACCTGTTTGCTCTTGGGCGAGAAATTCGGATTATGCATGCCGGAGAAGAATATCGTCTACGTTTAACCCGTAACAATCGTCTTATTCTGACCAAATAAAAATAATTCACTCAACAATAATAAACGTGGAAACAAGCAGTATGATCGCAAACATACTGCTTTTTAACGCTGGATATGCACCGGAAATTGCAGCTCAACTTTTAATCCACCATGTACTGATCGAGAAAAATGAATTTCACCGGTATGTAATTCAATAATCTTTTTACAAATCGACAGCCCCAGTCCTGAACCTTGTGTCTTGGTACCCAATGCCCGATAAAAGCGCTCACCCAGTCGTTCTAAAACATCTTCTGTCACAGCTTGTCCATCATCTTCAATCACGATGCTGATGTATGATTGCTTGTGCTGCATCTCAATCCATACATGACCATTTTGCCCAGCATAACGGATGGCATTGTCAAGCAGATTGCGCAGGCAACTGAAAATGAGTTTGTCATTGCCAGTAATCACTAGATTTTCGGCGAATTGTGTCTGGATTTGAATATTTTTCTCGGCTGCAAAGGGCTGTAAGGCTTGCAAGACCTCATTGATCACCCTGTTCATATCCATTTCAGACTTGGGCAGTTGACCCGTATGGGCCGGGTCCAGTCGTGCCAGTAACAGCAAGTTTTCTAACACCTGTGTACCACGGTTGACATCATTTTGAATACTCGCCAAGTCTTGGTCGAGTTCCGGATATTTACGTTTCAGTACCTGCAAACGCATTTGAATAGCCGATAAGGGCGAACGTAATTCATGCGAAGCATCTGCAGTAAAACGCTGTTCTGCCACCAGAGATTGTTCAAGCCGCTGTAATAACTGGTTCAGCTGCCATACCATCGGCTGTAATTCTTTTAATTCAGGTACTTGCTGCTGAATCGGTGCGAGATCATCGGCACTTTTAGCTGAAATTTCTCTGGACAGTTGATGAATGACTTTAAATTGGCGTTTCACGGCAAAGTGTAAAATCAGCCACTGAATGAACCAGAGCACAATTAAAATCAGGCCATAGCCCATGACATTTTGAGCCAAAGCTTTAAAGCGCTCTCCCATCGGCTGCAATAGCAATACCGAAGTATTTAGTTCAGGATTTTGCGAGGTGTAGATACGCCACAACTGCTGATCGTGCCAAATCAGATCATAACCTTCATCGGCATTATTTTTGAACGTTGAAGACAGATGGTCCAAATGGAAATTTTCTGATTCGCTCAGTACCTGTTGCTGATCTTTTAACTGGTATTGAATGTCAAATTCATCACTGAGTTCATCGACCTGTTGTCCTGAACTCGTACTTACATCTGAAATCAACAGCATATCTGCAATTTCATCCATGATCTGGTCTTGTACCTGCATGGTCTGGTACAGGGAAACCCCCACAAAAAGCAGCAAGGCCAAAACCCCAGCCAACATGGAACTGAATAATGAGGTCTTGATTAACCTGGTTTGTAGAGAAATGGCTTTTGACATACTAACCCTGACTCATGCGATAGCCCAAACCACGAAGGGTCTTGATATACTGGCTGCCAATCTTTTTACGCAATTGATAGATAAACACTTCTATGGCATTGCTTTCTATTTCATCGCCCCAGGCATAAAGTGATTCTTCCAGCTGTTCACGGGTAATTACATGCTCCGGCTTTTGCATTAGTTTATGTAAAATCTGAAACTCTTTGGCGGTTAAATTGACGGTCTTTCCATCCTGAATCAGCGTTTTGGCCTGTGGATCGAGGACTAAATTTGCATAGCGCAGATATTGTCCGGCACTGCTTTGATGCTGGCGTAATTGCGAACGTACACGCGCAGAAAGTTCTTCCAGGCTAAAAGGCTTGACCAAATAATCATTGGCACCCAAATCCAGCCCTTCAACACGGTCATGAATACTATCCCGTGCAGTAATAAAAATCACAGGGGTTTGTTGCTGATGCGCACGTAGAGCTTTAAGAATGTCATCGCCACTGGCTTTGGGTAGTCCGCGATCGAGCAGGATGCAGTCATACTGATGCTGTTCAATGGCTAAAATGGCATGATCGCCACGTTCCACCCAGTCAATATTGTAGCCATCCATTTCCAACCATGTTTTGATGCTTTCTGCTTGGGAAGCATCATCCTCTGCCACTAAGATTCGCATATCTTGTTCTCATGTCTGGATATGTTTTTGTTTAAGATAACAGTTTTTTAAACCACATGATTGCAAAAAAACCACATGACATGCATGTGGTTTTGGGGAGAAATCAGGAAGAATCTCTTACATCTTGATCTATCATGGCATCACTTAAAAACGGATGGCATCCACATCAATTTCAATACGTTTAGCCGGTTTGTAATCGATGTCGACTTCACCGATGATGGTCACTGGCGTTTTGGCATTTACGGGTTTACCTTGCCATAACTCATCGTCAATCTCGACGGTCATGGTGCCGGTATTATCACGAAACTGGTATTTTTCATCCCCGACTGCTTTTACCACATAGCCTTTAAGCTGTACCTTGCTGTCATCTTTTAAAGTTAAAGCCTGTTTAACCGTAGTGGCTTTTTGTGGTGCAATTGCAGCTTGATTTACGGTAGTATTTGCCACGGCGAATGTTGTTGCACCGACCAAAGCGGTCATTAAAGCTGCTTTAGAAATCATGTTCATGCTCAAACCCTCATTAAGTTGTTGCTCATTTCAATAGCATGATTAAAACAAATCAAGATGAGGTGAATCTTAAGATAGCTTCATTTTCAAACAGTATTTCAATTCAGTGGAACAACGCGTAACACCTCTTCCAGCGTGGTCATCCCTGCCAGCACTTTGCGCGCCCCCGCGATACGTAACGGCTCAATCCCTTCTTTTTTCGCCTGATCACGGAGCTGGTTTAAAGTCGCATCTGCACCAATCAGCTGTTTGGTCGCAAGGCTTAAAGGCATAAACTCATAAATGCCGACACGTCCTTTATAGCCGGTATGGCGACATTCTTCACAACCCACCGCCTGAAATACGAAGTTTGGCATTTCCAGTACATAATCAAAGGTTAAATGCTTCCATTCCTGTTCATTAATAAAGGTTTCCTGTTTGCAATGCGGGCAAAGTTTACGTACCAGACGCTGTGCCAGTACACCTAAAATCGTGGCTGAAGTTAAAAAGGGCTGTACCCCTAAATCATGCAGTCGGGTCAGACTGGATGGTGCATCATTGGTATGCAAGGTGGATAACACCAGGTGACCGGTTAATGCGGCCTGAATCGCCATATTGGCGGTATCCTGATCACGAATCTCGCCGACCATAATGATATCCGGGTCTTGACGCATCAGCGCACGCACACCGTCGGCAAAACTTAAATCAATCCCCTGATTCACCTGCATCTGGTTAAAGCTCGGTTCCAGCATCTCGATCGGATCTTCAATGGTGCAAACATTGACTTCTTCAGTCGCCAGCTGTTTGAGTGACGAATACAGTGTGGTAGTTTTGCCTGAACCGGTCGGACCCGTGACTAAAATAATGCCATGACTGTGTGCAGTTAAAGCCTGCCAATCATTCAGTAACCCGCCTTCAAAACCGAGCTGCTGAAAACTGCGTACCAACACTTCCGGGTCAAAAATACGCATCACCATTTTTTCGCCAAAGGCCGTCGGCAAGGTGGATAGACGTAACTCAGTTTCCTGTCCTTTAGGCGTACGGGTTTTTAAACGGCCATCTTGCGGTTTGCGTTTTTCCGCCACATTCATGCGGCCTAAAATTTTAATGCGCGAAATCACGGCGGTCAGGGTATTGGCCGGCATTTTATAAATGGTATGCAATACCCCATCAATACGGAAACGCACCTTGCCGGTATCTTTACGGGGTTCCAGATGAATATCACTGGCACCCTGTTCAAAGGCAAACTGCAACACCCAATCCACCAGCTTGACAATATGTTGGTCATTGGCATCCGGGTTTTGCGTATCGCCCAGTTGCAATAGTGCTTCTACGCCTTTGTTATCACGGTCATAAGCACTGTTTTTTTGCGATGAATTAACCGCCCGGCTCACCTGATAATATTCCACCAGATAGCGCTGTAATTGATCAGGGCTGAGCAGTACACGCTGAATTTTTTTCGGGGCAATACTATGTTCAAGATTGGCCACCCATTCCGTTTTAAACGGTTGATCGGTGGCTATCAGGACTTTGTCCGGCTGAATTTCGACGGCCAGAATTTTATTACGCACCGCAAATTCTTGCGACATGATATTGGTCAAAGCACCAACATCGGCCTTCAAGGGATCAATAATATAAAAAGGAATATTGGCTTTGTCTGCAATCCACTGGCACAAGCGGTTTAAGGTTAAGGTCGATTGTGGATGCGCCTGATCGACCAGATTAAAATGTGCGATCCACTGCAAGGGATGCCATTTCAGTTGCTCACGTTGACGGTGTGTAGTTTGGATCAGTAGCTTGTTACGTTCGGTAATACGTCCATCTTTTTGTAGTTGTTCCAGACACCAAGATGTATCCATTTCAAAATTAAACTTCATTATTATATGCCCCAAAACATTCACACACTATAACAAACTAAAGATCATCTCGCTTCAGTCCGTTGTTAGAAAAAGATATCCCCATATCTTTTTCTAAACTGATTTATATAACCGTTTACTGCAAAATAAACTATAGCTGTTTTTCATCAGCATTATGCTTTTACTTTCGGACATTTATAGCCAATAATGCCGAATATGCTGTTTAATTCAGCAGCTGAATATGCATAACCCGATAACTGGATTTTCACTGTGAATAATATGCTGAATCTGCCCCTTCAAAGTACATCATTTCAAGCCTTGCTGATGATTATGGCAGCAGCATTGGGCTGTGGCTTGCTGATTGGTCTGGAACGTGAACGTAGCAAGCAACGTGAAAATCAGCATAGCTTTGCCGGGGTTCGCTCATTCGCAATCTGCGCTCTACTGGGAGCCTTGTGTTTTGCTTTTGGCGATATCTTTGGCGTGATTGGTGCACTGATTGTTGGCGGTATCGGTATTTTCTCCCTTAAAAACCAGCTGCAAGATCCCGGGGTTACCACCGAACTGGCTTTTGTCATGACTTATTTCATTGGTGCGCTGTGTGTGTGGAATATTACGCTGGCTGCCAGTCTCTCTGTGATACTGACCTTCATTTTAATGATGAAACAGTCCATGCACGGGATTGCTGGAAAATGGATTACCGGGGCAGAACTTAAAGATGGTGTATTTTTACTGGCCCTAATTTTAATCGCTTTACCGCTGACCCCTGATACGCCTTTATGGGGCAACGTGCTTAATCCGCATATTATTTTAAAACTGCTCACCCTGATTCTTGTCGTACAAGCATTGGCACATATTGCCAAACGTTTACTTTCAAGTAAGAAAGCTCTCATACTTTCTGCAATTGCTTCCGGATTTGTTTCCAGTACAGCAATGATTGCACATTTAGGTATACAAGTACGCAATGAAGAAGCCGATGCCCGATCCAATGCCGGTGCAGCACTGATGTCATGTATATCCACTTTGGTACTTTTATTGATTGTGGTAGGAGGAGTCTCCTTAATCTGGCTAAAGCTGCTGATATTTCCCTCGCTCATTGCCATCAGCATTTTAGCACTGTGCGCTTACTGGCTTTTACGTAAAGCAGGGCCTGTCGAAGAAACAGAACCTGTAGATAGTGCCATGTTCAGTCTAAAAGAAGCAGCCATTATTGCAGGGACATTAACGGTCATTCAGGCCGGTGTACATGGCCTAGAACTCTTACTGGGTGATTCCGGATTAATTGCAGGTACACTGCTGGCTTCACTGTTTGAAATTCATGCCGCTGCAGCCGCTGTAGTGATTCAGGGTGAACCGACAAATGCCAGCTTGCTCTATGCAATGATGTTAGGTCTGGGTGCTCATGCCGTTTCTAAATGCATTAATGCAGCCATAAGCGGAGGATTAAAATTTGCACTTTATTTTGCACCTATACAAATTCTGCATATGGCTGTTTTGATCGGTGTACTTTGGTGGCTGGTACAACATTAAGCTGAAAGTTCAACAATTTCTATGACTGTAATGCCATCCAAGTCCACCCTGAAACTGATATCAAAATCAGCAAACTTCATTTTATAAATCCGCTCCGCATCATTTTGATAAGCCGGCCTTGGATCGAGCGATAAAACCTGTTCCAGTTCATTCACAATTTGACTATTTAACCTGTGGCCTTTCATTAAATCTTGCTTTTGCTGTTCGGCATTTTCTGTCCAGATCACAGAATGTCGTTCAGGTTCATCCTGTGCATAACCACTTTGCGCCGTAACCACAGCATCTGAATATTGGATATAAGGTTTAATATCGACAATCGGTGTGCCATCCAGAAGATCGCTCCCTGTCACATACACATGTACAGACTTGCCAACTTTTTTCACTGTTTTCAGCTGGACAACGGATAGACCTATCGGTGATGGACGGTACATACTGCGTGTTGCAAATACCCCGATTTTTGTATTTCCCCCTAGGCGCGGCGGACGCACTTGTGGTCTAAACTTTTGACTTTCTTTCTGATTTTTATTTTCATGAAACTGCCACAACAGCCAGAGATGACTAAATTCCTCAATCCCTTCAAAAGCTGACAAATCATTATAAGGTTCAACCATCTCAATATAGGACTCAACCTGTACCAGATTGGGTTGGCGTGGAATGCCAAATTTTTCTTTATAGGGCGATCTCATATACCCGATTATTGGCATTTTAAGCTCAGTCATAATCACTTTTTCTGATAAGTTCAATTAAATATATTCAGTTTATCGAGAATGTTTTTAGATTAGAATAGTAAGCTGTTCTAATTTGATAACTTATTGAGACCTTTAATGGCTGCTTTCAACGTCGAAAAGATTACTCACGTCCACCACTGGAATGACACTTTATTCTCTTTTAAAACCACTCGTGACACTGCATTGCGTTTTAAAAACGGACAATTTGTGATGATCGGTCTTGAAGTGAATGGTAAGCCTTTAATGCGCGCTTATTCAATTGCAAGTGCTAACTACGAAGAAGAACTCGAGTTTTTCTCTATTAAAGTTCCAGATGGTCCTTTAACTTCTATTCTGCAAAAAGTAAAAGTGGGTGACGAAATTCTGGTTTCTAAAAAACCTACAGGTACTTTGGTTCTGGACGATTTGAACCCGGGTAAAAACTTGTACCTTCTTTCTTCTGGTACTGGTCTTGCTCCATTCCTGTCTGTGATTCGTGACCCTGAAACTTACGAACGTTTCGAAAAAATCATCGTGGTTCACGGTACACGTTTTATCTCAGAATTGGCTTACCAAGATTTGATTCTCAACGAAATTCCAAACCATGAATTCTTTGGTGAGTTAGGTGCTAAAGAAAAATTAGTGTATTACCCAACTGTAACTCGTGAAGAGTTCCATACTCAAGGTCGTGTAACCACTGCCATTGAATCTGGTCAATTGTTCGAAAAAATCGGTCTGCCACGTTTCAACCCGGAAACTGACCGTGCCATGCTTTGCGGTAGCCCGGCATTCCTGGACGACGTAGCTGCTCTTCTTGATCAGCATGGTCTAAAAGAATCTCCACGTATGGGTGTTCTAGGCGACTACGTAATTGAACGTGCATTCGTTGAAAAATAAGATTCCCTGAATATAAAAAACCGGGCTTAGTAGCTCGGTTTTTTTGACTTTTTCCTTTAATTACTCAGATGCATGTACAAAAGGCTTATTCTCTTTGCGCTCTTGTAAAGATTTTTGAATGACTTGATATCCTGCTGTTAAACCTAAACTTGCCATAATTAAAGCGACGACAATATCAGGCCACATGCTCCCTGTACCAAACACACCGACGGCAGCCAAAATCACCGCGACATTACCAATGGCATCATTACGGCTACACAGCCAGACCGACTGCATATTTGAATCACCATCACGAAAGGCATATAAAATCACTGCCGCAGTGACATTGGCAATTAAAGCAAGCAGACCAATTGCCCCCATAGTCATGGCTTCAGGCGGAATACCTTGTAGATAGGCATAAATAGCTTTACCCATAACCACGAAACCAAACAGCGCCATGGTCACGCCTTTTAACAACGCCACCGTAGCACGCCAGTATAGGCTTGCACCCAATACGGCAAGTGATACCCCATAGTTCACCGCATCCCCAAAGAAATCGAGTGCATCTGCCCACAATGCCGATGAATGGGCATATGCTCCTCCAATCAATTCTACGATAAACATCACAATATTAATAATGAGCGCAATCCACAAAGCAGTCCGAAATTTACTATGTGGCTTTTGCGGTGCAGGTTCATGACTGCAAGTACATGCCATTTTTCACCACCTCTATGACTTTATTTAAAACCTTGTTTGTATTATTGTTATTCAAAACTATGGAGTAACTCCAAGGTCAAGCATGAATACACCTAAATATTATTTAATTAAAGAATTAGCCAATAAAACCCAGCTCAGCACTGACACGATCCGTTTTTATGAGAAGAAAAATCTGCTCCAACCCAGCTTTCGTGGCGACAATAATTATCGCTATTATGATGAAAATACATTCAAACGACTGATGTTTATTAAACGCTGTCGCACGCTCGATATTTCACTCAGCGAGATTGAAGCATTGCTTGAACTAGAACAGCAGCCCTCGCAAAGCTGCCATGCAGTGAATCAGCTGATTGAACAACATATTAAACAAGTCACTGATAAAATTATAGAATTACAAAAATTTCAACAACAGCTCATCCAGCTACGCGCCTCTTGCAGTAGCACCAAAACCATTGACAGTTGCCAGATTTTAAAACAACTCGAAGCCGAAAATAAGGAAATATCCAACTAATTTACTGGGTTGAATCTAATTTTTAAATCCATACAATTAAGCCATATTTTTAATATGCCTTTAATTTTGTCATGAGCATTACTCACGTTACAGAACTTCTTTCACCTGCCGGCTCACTAAAAAACATGCGCTATGCTTTTGCCTATGGTGCCGATGCGGTATATGCAGGTCAGCCACGTTATAGTTTACGTGTGCGTAACAATGCTTTCGATCATGACAATCTTGCCATTGGTATTGCCGAGGCCCATGCCTTAGGTAAAAAGTTTTATGTGGTGGTGAACATTCAACCGCATAACTCTAAGTTAAAAAACTTCATTCGTGACTTGGAACCTGTGGTTGCCATGAATCCAGATGCACTGATTATGTCTGACCCGGGTCTGATTATGATGGTGCGTGAACATTTTCCCGACATGCCTGTACATCTGTCTGTACAAGCCAATGCCGTGAACTGGGCAACAGTCAAATTCTGGAAAAACATGGGTCTGACTCGTGTCATTCTGTCACGTGAACTTTCTATCGAAGAAATTGAAGAAATTAAAAATAATGTCCCAGACATGGAAATTGAAGTTTTCGTGCATGGTGCATTATGTATGGCTTATTCCGGTCGTTGCTTACTTTCTGGCTATATGAATAAACGTGATGCTAATCAAGGCGCCTGCACCAATGCCTGTCGCTGGGACTATAAAATTCACGAAGCAGCTGAAGATGAAACTGGAGATGTGATTCCAGTTCAACAAATTGAAGAATCATCATCATGCTGCAAAAACAAAGATGCCGATGAGCAACACGCCCTAGAACAACACCAATTTGGCGAGCCGGTTTTATTACAACGCAATGAAGAAGACATGTTTGCAGCTGAAGAAGACGAACATGGCACCTACTTCATGAACTCTAAAGATTTGCGTGCGGTACAGCATGTCGACCGTTTAACCAAAATGGGCATTCATTCCTTAAAAATTGAAGGTCGTACCAAATCATATTTCTACTGCGCGCGTACTGCACAGATCTACCGTAAAGCGATTGATGATGCGCTAGAGGGTAAACCGTTTGATCCATCCCTGATGACTCAGCTGGAAGGCCTGGCGAATCGTGGTTATACCGAAGGTTTCCTGCGTCGTCATGTACATACTGAATATCAAAATTATGAAACCGGTTCATCGCGTTTTGACCATCAGCAATTTGTTGGTGAAGTATTAGAGCGTAACGGTGACTATATCAAGATTGAAGTAAAAAACCGTTTTGTGGTGGGTGACTCGCTTGAGCTGATGACCACTTCAGGCAATATCACTTTTACTTTAACAGAAATGAAAGATAAAAAAGGTAACCTGATTGAAGATGCCAAAGGTTCAGGCCATGTCGTGGATATTCCTGTTCCTGCGGATGTAGATATGAACTATGCCCTGTTGATTCGCAACTTACCGAATTCAACAGCAGATATTTCAGCATCTTCTTTGGCTTATCAAGCCATCTAGTTTGAGAGATCAGGATGGCTTTACTGATTACCGATAAATGTATCAACTGCGATATGTGTTTGCCTGAATGTCCGAATGAGGCCATTTATGAGGGTGACAAGGTGTATGAAATTGATGTGAAGCGCTGTACAGAATGTGTCGGCTTTTATGAGCACCAAACCTGTATAGCCGTGTGTCCAATTGAGTGCATTATTCCGCATCCTGAACATGTGGAAACGCAAGAACAGTTGATTCAGAAGTTTAAGAGCTTGAATTTATTCAAATCTTAAAAATATTTGAAAATGGCATATAACTTGCTTAATTAAATTTAAAAAGCTTGGGGAAAGAACAATAAAAAAGCAAAACAAAAAATGCAGAAGAACAGAATAACCATGGAAATGGTCATAATAAAAAAAGGAACCCAGAGTTAGCATGCTGAGTTCCTATAAACAGGGTAAAACAAAAACTTGGGGAACTAAAGCCAAAGTGTCTATGTTTACATAGCCACTTTGGCTTTTTTAATTACTGTCCCGAACGGATAATNNCTTCACCTGTAGCAATGATGATTTGCTTGTACGGCACGGTAGTACAGTCACCGGCAGCAAACACACCCTTGACATTGGTTTCATTGCGCTCGTTAATCACGATCTCGCCACGATTGGTCAGTTCAACAGCTGTTTCTTTCAGGAAGTCCGTGTTTGGCAACAAACCGATCTGTACAAAAATTCCCGCCAGTTCAATCGTATGTTCTTCATCCGTTGCACGGTCCTTGTATTTCAGTGCAGTGACCTGTGAACCATCACCGACTACTTCAGTCGACAGCGCATTCTTGATCACGGTGGTATTTGGCAAGCTGTTAAGCTTGTCTTGAAGCACCTGATCGGCACGCAATTTGGTGTCAAACTCCACCAAAGTTACATGCTCTACAATCCCGGCCAGGTCAATCGCCGCTTCCACACCAGAGTTACCTCCACCAATCACCGCAACGCGTTTGCCTTTAAACAGTGGACCATCACAGTGCGGACAGTATGCTACACCACGGGTTTTGTATTCCTGCTCACCCGGAACATTCATCTCTCTCCAGCGTGCACCGGTTGAAAGAATGATGGTTTTCGACTCTAACTTCGCCCCATTTTCCAGAGTAACTTCAACTAAACCGTTGGCTGTTTCATCCGCACCTTTAATGTTAGCAACACGTTGCAGGTTCATGATGTCCACACCGTACTCACGTACATGCGCTTCCATCTCGGCGGCAAACTTCGGACCCTGGGTTTTCTGTACTGACGTATAGTTTTCAATATCCATGGTATCCATGACCTGACCGCCCATGCGCTCTGCCACAATTCCGGTTTTAATGCCTTTACGCGCGGCATAAATCGCTGCGGTGTTGCCTGCAGGACCGCCACCAATCACCAGTACATCAAAGGCGTCTTTGGCATTTAACTTTGCGGCGTCTTTGGCTGCAGAATTGCTGTCCAGTTTGGCAATGATCTCTTCCAGCGTCATACGGCCCT
>WARP01000770.1_pt1 | contig 20632 bp, 17 predicted proteins | sample 4769151 | NCBI WGS metagenome assembly WARP01 (sample SAMN08893023, study PRJNA449175) | gut metagenome | isolation source: rumen sample fed with dry roughage | host: cow | place: India: Nagpur | collected 2016
GGTGACTGGCACCGGTTTTTTATCTTCCCCGTTTAGAATTTTTTTTCTACACTGAGGAGTACACTTGGAATGGCCTGATTGACCCGGGATTCATACAGGCTGCCATCAGATTGATTGGTTAAACGCTCTTTATAATCTGTACTCAAGATATTGCGTGCACTCAGGGTCATTGCCCAGCCATCATCAAAGCGTTTGCTCACACTGATATCGACATTGACCCGTTCATTACTGGTGCGGTCATAGGGTTGGTTATCCAGGGCACGGGTAAATTCAGGAACATAGTTCAGGTTCACACTGCTGGAAAGACGCCAGGGCTGGTAGTTATAAGATAAACCGGCACTGGCTGTATAAGGTGCCACATCACTGGCTAAACGTTGCTGATGATTGGTCTCTTCAATTTTTGCACGTACCGTCGACAGTTGACCATTCAACATCAATGCATGCCCATTTTCAGTTTGCTTTAAGGCATAACGAGCAGCAATTTCAACCCCATAGGTGGTGGCATTATCCTGATTTTGCGGGCGTTCTACAAAACGCGAGCCTTCCTGACGAATCACTTTCTCAATGTAATCTTCAATTTCACGTTGGTATGCGGTGATATTGACGCCACCTGACGGGGTGTTATAACCTAAGGTGGATTCAAAGGCGGTTATTTTTTCCGGACGTAAATTGGGGTTTCCACCACGATCCGGATTGTTCAGGCTACCGGCATCACTATCGGTAGAAACAGAAACCGTAGGTAACAGCTGGTCGGTTTTAGGACTGCGGAATGCCTGGCTGATATTGCTTTGTAATGACCAGTGATCATCAAAATCAAATCGGTGTGCCAAAACAGGACTAAAGTGCTGGTCACTGTAATCCACCAGTCCTGAACGATGAATCCATTCCTGACGTGCACCCAAGGTCACGGTTTGCCGGTCGGTAAACTTCCAACTACCTTCGGTATAGAGCGCATAATGCTGTTCATCGAGTGTATCGGTAATATTACTTTCAAGTTCATTCGAGCGAATATCCGTACCAAACTTCAGTTGTCGGGTGTCATCAAATTTACGCACACCATCATAAGCCACACCATACTCATGGATGGTTTCATCGGTATAGCTGCTGAAGAGCGGTGACCGGGTCGATTCGATTTCGTTCTGCTGTTCGACTGAAAGACGAATTTTGTCGGAATTATCCTTGTCTTTACGTTCATAACGGGTATTTAAACGGATGCTGTCATTCTTGTCATTTTGCGTCTGATCGCCACGGCTGCCGTCACTTTCATTGTTACGATAGAACAGTTCGGCAACCAGTTTTTGCTGGTCATCCAGTTCATATTCAACACGGGGTGTCAGCATTTGCGACTTGCGTTCAGTAATACGCTTTTGTTCGCGGGTTTGGCTGCTGTTTTGGGTCTGGGTGATCGAGATGGTGTCATTCCACATCTGGTTGGCAGACAGGCTGTATAACCAGGCATTATCCCGGCCATCAGCCTGAACACTGATATTTTTACGTTCCTCTTCTTTTTGGTCAGATTTTGTCAAACCATATCCTGCACGAATGGTTCCGCTGATGCGGGCATGATCCAGCGGTTGTTTCAGAATAATATTGATGACGGCGGAAGATGCCACAGAAGCCTGAGCGACACTTGGCTGTTTGGTAATTTCAATCCGTTCGATCATGTCTGGCGTGATGTTGTCAACAACCGACATGCCACCGCGTGGGCCACCTTGAACCGGTTCACCATTGATTAAAAATACCGGGGCACCACCGCCACGAAAACGCATAGCTGAAGCACCGCCACCCCCACGTGGACCTTGTCCCGGTGTGGGCATCTGAAAACCGGCGGCACGGCGTAAGGCATCATTTACGGATTGATCGCCAAATTGCAGCATTTCTTCACGCGTGACAATAGTTTTCGCCACCGCACTGATATCCGGGTCTTTGGCTTGGGCGGGCGCTGCTTGAAATTTTAGGGTTGCCAGTGTCTGTACCGGGTCTGTTTGAACAACCGTGCTGTTTGTTGTGGCATCGCTAATCGTGTCAGCCGCCCAGCTTGGGGTGATAAAACTAAACAGTGCACAACTCAGGGTGCTCCATTGCCAACGCGGTTGTATGCGTTTCATTATTCGATGTTCCCTATGTAATTTTGCGTAAGATAACGTAAAAATATGGAGAAAATTTGTGGGAAACCGCAGAAATGAAAATAAACCATAAAACTGGATTACAGCGATAAAATAATCAAAATGAATGGCTTAACCCCAGCATTCTGATTATTTTTTTGTGGCCGGGGCAATGCGGATGCTACCTTATTTCGTCAAAGATAAAATACAGTTTTGGCTGATGTTTTCAATCACCGCATCATTCAAGTGAATTGGGTTATCCCATTTCAGCATTTGCTGGGTTAGCCATTTAAAATCTTCTACCTTTGGCACAGATGTCTCATCGACAAAATTGCGGATAATATTTTGAATGGAGTGGAATTTTTGTACATGAATGCTGTCTGAGCATTGAAATTGCACAATATTGAACTCGGTCAGCATTTGCCAAACGTTGGCATAGTCCTGTAAATCTTTCAGTTCTTGCTGGGCTTTTTGAATGGCCTGCGTTAAAACCTGATGCGTGTTTGGATGTTGCATTGCCCAATCACAGGTGACTGCCAAAACCTTATCTGCTACTTGGGGAATAATGTCCTGACTGGAAGCGACAATTTGACCGATTCCCAGTAGTTCAGCCTGGCTGTTCCAGGGTTCACCGACACAAAAACCATCAATGACCTGATTGGCTAATGCCTGCACCATATAGGGTGGGGGAAGTGTGGCCAGTTTTATATTTCGTGCAATTTCAGGGTTGGCAAGGGTGAGCCATTCTCTAAGGCAATAATGATGAATCGACTGCTTAAACACATGCGCCAGCTGAATCGGTTGCTGTGCCTGTAGGGCAGAGACGATTTTTTGTGCCGATTGTTGTGCACTGTCCTGACTGGAAATGTTCAGCTCAAAGCACAGTTTCTGACCCAGACTAATAAAGGCGCGGTTATAACTTAATACCAGGGCAGTCTGGAGTGGAATACCGAGCTGGTCTTCACCGAGTGCTGCGGCAGGCAGCATGGCAGACAGGCAATGTGCAGCATCTAAAAAACCAAAAGCCAACCGGTCTCTTAAGCTGGCCCAGGACGCTTCCTTTACCAGCGTGACCTCTAAACCCGCTTCCTCAAAAAAACCACGCTGCTTGGCCCAAAGAATGGCGACACAATCCAGCAGAGGAATATAGCCGATCTGGATTTCAGTTTTTTCTAAATCTGGCATGGCTTAATCCTTCAATTGGCTTTGTAGTAGTTGCTGTGCATCCAGTAAACGCCGTGCCATTTCGCCAATGGTCATGCGGTGGCTCATGGCATTTTTACGCAGTAACTGAAAGGCTTGATCTTCAGTAAGATGGTGCAATTGCATCATCAATACTTTGGCTTTTTCCACATCTTTACGGTCGGCCAGCTTGGTTTTGGTGTCTTCCAGATCGCCGAGCAATTTTTTATGTTTTTTAAACTGTTCAATCGAGATTTCTAAAATGCTGTCCAGTTTGGATGGGTCAATGCCATCGACAATATACGCCGTAACCCCGGCATCAATGGCGTTTTTGATAGTGTCTTTGAGGCTGTTCTTAGTGAACAGTACTGTTGGAAGATCGAACTGGCTGACACAGCTTTCAATGATGTCACGATGGGGATGATCCATATCCAGTAAAATCACGTCGGCATGCAACTGTTCAAGACGGAACATGTTTAAATGATCCGCGCTGATGCAGGCCACGACCTCGAAATTGTGTTCGATCAGGGAGGCTTGAATGTAATGGGCACGGTCTTGATCGTCATCAATCAGTGCGATTTTGAGTTTTGGCATATGGGCTAAATATCATCAGGCCATGCCTGAAAGAAAAAGTCGTAATTCATTTAAAGCAATTAAAATGCCAAATAAGTTAAATCATTATGCTTTCAATAAAAGTTCACTGAACCAATGAACGATGAGCAAAGGGCGCACTGTCTTAATGCAAAAATGCGCTACAAGGAAGCATAATCATTGTTGAGCTGAATCAGGAGGTCATAGTTAAAAATAGAGAAGCAGACCATTGCTGACATTGAAAAGTTATAAATAAAAAATTAAAAATGATAAAAAATATAAACTTATGTTTTTATCTAAGTTATTGGCACGCGCATTGCTATATCTCTTGTGAGTCAAAGACGACTCTAAAAAATTGTAAGACGGCCAAAGACGTCCGTTCTGATCGAATCTGCTGTGCAGCTATCCGCATGACAGATAAAACCATACGTTCAGTTCAGGAAGGAGAGGGCTATGTCTTCAAATTTAAATGCTAAAAAAGCAACAAAAATAAGTCTTTTCAATTTCAGTAGCGCAGCAATGCGGGCCTTCCATATGAGTTGGCTCGCATTTTTTGTCTGTTTCTTTGCCTGGTTTGCCTGTGCCCCGCTCATGCCCGTCATTGCCGGCGAGTTCCATTTAACTAAAGATCAGATTGCCAATATTAATATTGCCGCTGTGGCCATCACCATTTTGGTTCGATTAATTGTGGGACCTTTATGTGATAAATACGGGCCACGCAAAACCTATACTGCATTATTGGTGATCGGCAGTATTCCGGTGTTTGGTGTGGCTTCTGCCAACAGTTACGAATCTTTTCTTTTCTTCCGCTTATTGATTGGTGCCATTGGTGCCAGCTTTGTGATTACCCAATATCACACCAGCATCATGTTTGCACCGAATGTGGTAGGAACCGCCAATGCTGCATCAGCAGGTTGGGGCAATGCCGGTGGCGGTGCAACTCAAGCCCTGATGCCTTTATTACTTGCTGCCTTGGTGATGTTCGGAATTGAACAGGCCATGGGCTGGAGAATTGCCCTGCTTGTTCCGGGGGTACTGATGCTGATTGTAGGTGCACTGTACTGGAAATTCACCCAAGACTGCCCGCAAGGGAATTTTAAGGAACTGCGTGCACAAGGCGTGCAAGTGGGCAGCGATAAAAAAGGCGGTCTGGCGATTCTGATGCATGCAGCACGCAACTACCGGGTCTGGATTTTATTTGGCGCCTATGCCGCCTGCTTTGGTATCGAGATTTTCATTCATAACATTATCGCTTTGTATTTTGTCAACAATTTCCAGTTTGGCTTAAAAGAAGCCGGTATGGCCGCAGGGATTTTCGGTCTGCTGGCCCTATTTGCCCGTGCCTTGGGTGGCATCATCTCTGACAAAGTGGCAATTAGAAAAGGTCTGGATGGACGTACCAAAGTGCTATTCGGCATGATTCTGATGGAAGGCTTATTCCTGATCTTATTTTCGCAAATGAACACCGCAGTTCTGGCCATCATGACCATGACAGTTTTTGCACTCTTTACCCATATGGCCTGTGGTGCGACCTATGCCCTGGTGCCTTTCATTGACCGTGATGCTTTAGGCGGTGTGGCCGGCATTATTGGTGCAGGCGGTAATGTCGGTGCCGTGGCTGCAGGTTTCTTGCTCAAAGGCATGCTGGATATTCAAACCACGTTAATGGTGTTGGGTGGCTTGGTGGTGATTGCCGCTAGTTGTGTGTTGATGATTCGCTTCTCGGTCGAGCACAAAGAAAAAGAACAGCAGCTTTATGAACAGGCCATGCTGGAACGCAACAGTCTGGCTGAAGCCCAACAATAAAATTCCTCGGATCAATACGCTTAGATCCAGAGCTTAAATTAATAAATTGAAAGAAGTTTTTAAAGAATTGAGGATCAATACGATGAAACTGCTCATGATTGGCCATGGCATGGTGGGCCACAAATTTATCGAATCGGTTTTAGAATATGCAGGTGATGAGGTTGAAATCACGATTCTGGCAGAAGAACCACGTCTAGCTTATGACCGCGTACATTTAACTGAATATTTCACTGGAAAATCCGCCAAAGACTTAACCCTGTGTCGTTCAGATTTTGCCGATGCCTACGGAATAGATCTGCGCTTAAATACCAAAGCCACTGCCATCGACATTTTAAGTAAAACGGTTAGCACCAATCAGGGGGATGTCATTAGTTATGACAAGTTGGTGCTTGCAACGGGTTCATATGCTTTTGTACCGCCTATTCCCGGCAATGACCGTGAAAACTGTTTTGTTTACCGGACCATTGAAGATTTAGATGCCATCCGCGCTGCCAGCCTAAATGCAAAATCTGGCGTGGTGATCGGTGGGGGATTGCTGGGTCTGGAAGCAGCCAAAGCCCTTCGTGACCTGGACCTGGAAACCCATGTGGTGGAATTTGCCTCACGCTTGATGGCGGTGCAAATTGATGACCTGGGCGGTAAGGTTTTACGGGCAAAAATCGAAAATCTAGGAGTAAAAGTTCATACCCAAAAAGCCACGCAATGCATCGAAGCGGGTGAAAATACTACGCATGTGATGAAATTTGGCGATGGATCAATACTTGAAACCGATATCGTTTTATTTTCTGCAGGGATTCGACCACGGGATGAATTGGCGCGTCAAAGTGGACTCGCCATTGGCGAGCGTGGCGGTATCGTGATTAACGATTATTGCCAAACTTCCGATGCAGATGTTTACGCGATTGGTGAATGTGCACTGTGGCAAAACAAAATTTTTGGCCTGGTTGCGCCAGGCTACGACATGGCGCGTATTGCCGCCAAGCATGTCATGGATCAAGCCTGCAATGAATTTGCCGGCGCAGACATGAGTACCAAGCTGAAACTGATGGGTGTCGATGTAGCCTCTGTGGGGGATGCACATGCCATGACGCCAAATGCACTCAGCTATTTCTATGCCGATGAAGATGCCATGATCTACAAAAAGATTGTGGTGAATAGCGAAAAAACCAAGCTACTCGGGGCTGTGTTGGTGGGCTGTGCTAAGGAATATAACGACCTGCTGCAAATGATGTTGAATGGCTTGGCGATACCGGAAAATCCGGAAAGCCTGATTATGCCGGGCTATACACAATCAACAGCCAAAGCAGGCGGCAGCGGTGTTGATTTACTGCCAGACAGTGCCACCATCTGTTCATGTAATAACGTGTCTAAGGCTGATATTTGCAGTGCGATTGCCGAGGGTTCAACCTCACTGGGTGCACTAAAAAAATGTACCCAAGCGGCAACTGCTTGTGGCGGATGTGCACCTTTAGTCACACAAGTATTGAAGTCTGAACTGCAACGTCAAGGGGTGACTGTAAACAATCACCTTTGCGAACACTTTGCCTATTCACGCCAGGAGCTGTATCACCTGGTGCGGGTCAATGAAATCAAAACCTTTGATGATTTGATCGGACAACATGGTCACGGTCTAGGTTGTGATATCTGTAAACCGACTGCAGCCAATATTTTAGCCTCCTGCTGGAATGACTTTGTATTGAAGCCAAGCCATGCAGGGTTGCAAGACAGTAATGACTATTATCTGGGTAATGTTCAAAAAGATGGCTCTTACTCGGTTGTACCGCGAATGGCTGGAGGTGAAGTCACTCCAGAGGGCCTGATTGCAATCGGTCAAATTGCCAAAGAATACGGTTTATATACTAAACTCACCGGTGGACAACGGGTCGACATGTTTGGTGCACAAGTGCATCAGCTGCCTGAAATCTGGGAGAAACTGATCAATGCCGGTTTTGAGTCAGGACATGCTTACGGTAAATCATTGCGTACCGTGAAATCTTGCGTCGGCAGTACCTGGTGCCGTTATGGGGTGGATGACTCAGTCGGTTTGGCCATCTTCCTGGAAAACCGTTACAAAGGTCTGCGTTCACCACACAAACTGAAAATGGCGGTGTCGGGCTGTACCCGTGAATGTGCCGAAGCACAAAGTAAAGATGTTGGGGTGATTGCTACAGAAAAAGGCTGGAACCTGTATGTCTGCGGTAATGGCGGCATGAAACCACGCCACGCGGAATTGCTGGCATCGGATCTGGATACGCAAACTCTAATCCGTTATATCGACCGCTTCTTTATGTTCTATATCCAAACTGCAGACCGTTTGCAACGTACTTCGGTATGGCGTGACAACCTGGAAGGTGGTCTGGATTATTTAAAAGATGTGGTGGTGAATGACTCGCTTGGTGTAGCAGCCGAACTGGAACGCCGTATGCAGCATGTGGTCGGTACTTATCAGGATGAATGGCGTACTGCGGTGGAAGATCCGGAAGTCCGTAAACGCTTCGTCACCTTTATCAATGCAAAAGTTGAACAACAAAACGATCCACACATCCAATTCGCCGAGGTTCGCGGTCAAATCCGCCCAAAAACCGAGGCTGAACGTGATGTGACGCGTATCCCTGTTGTTGAAGCTTAAAAGAATAAAGGAGAAAGAAGATGACAATATTTAAAGAGATGAATAAAACCAACGAGCTGCAATGGCTGGAAATTTGTGCCTTGGATGACATTACCCCGAATACCGGTGTGGCTGCATTAATTGAAAATCAGCAAATTGCACTGTTCCGTGTTGGTCATGAAAAACGGGTCTATGCTTTAAGTAACCAGGATCCGTTCAGTCAGGCATTTGTGATGTCGCGTGGCATTATTGGAGATTTACAAGGTGAACGTGTGGTGGCATCTCCCATCTACAAGCAGCATTTCAGTCTGGCAACTGGACGCTGTCTGGAAGATAAAGACCAGAAACTGCTGGTATTTCCAAGCAAGATTGAAAATGGCAAGGTCTGGGTCAGCCCAACACCGCAAAAAACCTATATTACCAATAACGGCACTTCTCAAGAAAAAATGAAACTGGTGTTGGTGGGCAATGGCCTGGCGGGGATGCGCTGTCTGGAAGATTTGCTGGATATGGCACCTGAACGTTATGAAGTGACCGTGATTGGTGAAGAACCATGGGGTAACTATAACCGCATCATGCTTTCACCGGTGCTGTCAGGTGATAAAACCATTGATGACATCATGCTGCATCCGCATGCCTGGTATAGCGACAAAAACATTCGCTTTATTGCCGGTGATGCTGCGGTGAAAATTGACCGTCCACGTAAGCAGGTCTATACCGAAAAAGGCTTGGTGGTGGATTATGATCGTCTAATTCTGGCAACAGGTTCCAAACCCTTTGTCCCGCCTATTCCAGGTTCGGACTTAAAGGGCGTGATCAGTTTCCGCGATATCTATGATGTCAATACCATGCTGGATTACTGCAAATCTAAACAGAATGCCGTGGTGATTGGTGGCGGTCTGCTTGGGCTTGAAGCGGCTTATGGTCTGAAACAACGCGGCATGAATGTGACAGTTTTGCATTTGATGGACCGGATTATGGAACGTCAATTGGATAGTCGTGCAAGCAGCCTGTTAAAACAAAGTATTGAAGCCAAGGGCATCAACATCATGACTCAAGCCAATACCGAACAACTGATTGGCGAAGAGGGTCATGTCACCCAAATCAAGCTGAAAGATGGAACGGTGCTGGATGCTGATCTGGTGGTTTTTGCTGTGGGCATCCGTCCGAATATGGCATTGGCGCAAAGTGCCGGCTTACGTTGTAACCGTGGTGTGATGGTGAATGACACCATGCAAACCTTTGATCCGAGTATTTATGCGGTGGGTGAATGTATTGAGCACCGTAATCAAACCTTCGGTCTGGTTGAACCACTTTGGGGTCAAGCCTTTATTTGTGCCTCACATCTGGCCGAACACGGCAGCTTAACTTTTAAAGCACCGACAGTTCCAACGCAGCTCAAGGTCAGTGGCTGTGATGTATTTTCAGCGGGTCGAATTGATTTAGAAAATGGTGAACCACAGGACGATTACGAAGACATTATCTTGAATGATGAAAAACGTCAGATTTATAAACGCATTATTATTCAAAAAGATAAAGTCATTGGTGCAGTGCTGTTTGGTGATACTGAAGATGGTACCTGGTATGCAGAACTGATTTCTGATCAAACGCCAATCAGTAATATTCGTAATAAATTGCTTTTTGGTAAAGATTTTGCATTAAAGAAAGCAGGCTAATCACATAAGTGGTATTTGTTCAATTTTAAATATTTGCACAGCCACACTTTGCACTAATAAGTAAAGAGTAATTGCGTAGGCATGATCTTACTTTTGAAAGATCAAAAGTAACAAAAATCTTTGTTTCCCATACATTACGTCCTGTAATGATGGGAAACGGTGGCATCCATGCCACCTCGACAGAATACATGCTTACGTGAACTCTAAAGATTTAGATAGCTTGGAAAATAGAAGAAATTATTCAAGTGAATTTATTCGATAGAAAGGAGCATCCATGAATAGTATTCCCGTTATGGAACTGCATAGCTCCACAGAAATAAATACCAAAATCACCAATACCACCTGTCCCTATTGTGGGGTAGGTTGTGGTGTCACTGCGACTGTGCAGGACACTGCTTTAGGGCAAAAAGTGTCGGTTGCAGGGGATGTTAATCATCCATCCAACTACGGGAAACTGTGCATTAAAGGCAGTAATCTGGCCGATACCCTGGGGCTTGAAACACGCGTTCTTTATCCTATGCTGGGCAGAAAAAATCAGCGTGAAAAGACCGATTGGAATACTGCAACGGATTTAATTGCCAATAAGTTTCAGCAATGCATTGATCAATATGGTCGTGACAGTATTGCCTTTTATGTGTCCGGGCAATTGCTGACGGAAGACTATTACGTAGTGAATAAGTTCGTTAAAGGTTACCTCGGTACAGCCAATATCGATACCAATTCACGACTCTGCATGTCTTCCGCAGTTGCGGCACATAAACGTGCTTTCGGTGAAGATATTGTACCGGCAAGCTATGAAGATTTTGAACATACCGACATGGTGGTGCTGGTGGGTTCCAATACCGCATGGTGTCATCCGGTATTGTATCAACGCATCATGCAAGCCAAAGAGCAACGTGATCTGTTTGTGGTGGTGATTGATCCGCGCTTTACCAGCACCTGTGAAGCAGCAGACTTACATTTGCCGATTTTACCGGGGCAGGATGTCAAGTTATTTAACGGCTTATTGCAATATCTATCGCAAAATGGTCATGCTGCCCCAGATTTTATTGCTGCACATACCCACGGCTTAGAGCAAGCTTTGATCCACAGCCAAACTGAATCGTCCATTGAAGATGTCGTGGTACGTACCGGTATTTCACTGGAAAAACTGCAAGTTTTTTATCAGAAATTTGCCCAAACTGAAAAAGTAATGACTCTGTTTTCCATGGGGGTGAATCAGTCTTCACAAGGGGTAAATAAAGCCAATAGCATAATCAACTGCCATTTATTCACCGGAAAAATTGGCAAGCTCGGTGCAGCGCCATTTTCCATGACTGGTCAGCCGAATGCGATGGGCGGTCGTGAAGTCGGTGGATTGGCCAATATGCTGGCAGCACATTTAGAGCTGGAAAATGAAAACCATCAACAGCTGGTGCAAAACTTCTGGCAAAGTCCCTATATCGCCAAGCAGGCTGGGTTTAAGGCGGTTGATCTATTCCATGCGGTAGAAAGTGGCAAAATTAAAGCCATCTGGATTATGGCCACCAATCCGGTGGTGAGCTTACCCGATGCCGATCAGGTCAAACGTGCCTTAGACAAGTGTGAATTTGTGGTGGTGTCCGACATTTGCCAAGACACCGACACTACACAATATGCCGACGTGCTGTTACCGGCTTTAGGCTGGGGTGAAAAAGATGGTACAGTCACCAATTCTGAACGCCGTATTTCCAGACAGCGTGCATTTTTAGAAGAGCCAGAACAGGCTAAAGCCGACTGGTGGGCGATCAGTCAGGTCGCAAAACGCATGGGCTTTAGCGGTTTTGATTTTAACAATAGCCATGACATTTTTCTGGAACATGCCCGTTTATCGGCACATCAAAATGCAGATTTAAGCCAGTGCGATATAACGCCATATTTCCGCTATTTTAATTTAAACGGCTTAACAGATTTAACCTTTAATCAATATGATGACCTAAAACCGGTGCAATGGCCGGTCTGGACTAAACATCAGGCAGATGGTTGTGTAGCGCGACTTTATTCCAAAGGTCAGTTTAGTCATGCGGATGGCAAAGCCCAATTTATTGCCATTAGCGCAGTTAATCCCGTCAATCAGGTGTGTAGCGAATTTCCTTTGGTGCTGAATACCGGGCGGATTCGTGACCAGTGGCACACCATGAGCCGTACCAGTTTATCTGCCAATTTAAGTAGTCATCGCGCAGAGCCATTTTGTGAAATCCATCCACATGATGCCTTGAAATACGGGGCCAAAGATGGCGAGCTGGTGGAAGTCAAATCGAAATGGGGGAGTTGTATATTACGCGCCACAGTCAGTGACAACATCCGTCGTGGACAGGTTTTTGCACCGATTCACTGGAATGACCAGGTCGCGTCCGATGCACGGATTGGCAAAGTAGTCAATCCGGTGGTGGATGCCATTTCCGGTGAGCCTGAATTTAAGCATACCCCAGTCATCATCCAGCCATTTTACAATCAGTGGCAAGGCGTCCTCTATGTACGTCAGGGCTTTGAAAAGATTGTGCAATCATCCATTCAGAATATGGTGTGGTGGACCAAAATCATCACCGCCAAGGCTGTGCGTTATGAACTGGCCGACCGTAAAAAATTTACCCAGACCACAGAGCAGTTAAAAGAGCTATTACCATTTCAGGATGAAAGTTTTGAATGGCTGAATATTGAAGATCAGACTGCCCATATCAGTCACAGTGTGGTGCTGAAAGATGGGCATTTGATTGCTAGCCTATATATTGCTCCCAAGGCTTTATTGCCTGATCGTGACTGGGTCGCCAGCCTGTTTAAACGTGAACGTTTAAGTGCCATGCACCGCAAGGCATTACTTGCCGGACAACCGATGTCGATGGCAAATAATGAAGGTCCATTGGTATGTAGCTGTTTTAAGGTGGGTAAAAACCGCATTATTGAAACCATTAAAGAAAAAAATATAACCAATGAAAAACAGGTCACTGCCTGTTTAAAAGCGGGCGGTAACTGTGGTTCATGTCTGCCTGAAATTCGTGGTCTGATTAAAGCCTGTCAAATGGAGGCGGTAGAATGAGAAAAACCTTAAAAAATGCTGTTTATCCGAGCACCGATCTGGTGATTTTAGCCGGGGGGCAGGCACGGCGCATGAATGGCATCAATAAGCTGTTGCAGAAATTTGATGATCAGATTCAACTGATCAAAATTCATCAACAGTTAAAATCCGATGTAGCGCATGTCTGGATTAACAGCCACCGGGATGATTCGATTTACCAGAAAATTATTCCCAGTATTCATTGCTATCAGGATGATGAAAGCGGCTTTTTAGGTCCACTGATGGGCATGAAAAGTGCCTGGGCACATGTACAGGCCGACTATGTGCTATTTGTCCCTTGTGATGTGACCTATATCCCTTCACGAGTTCTACTCAAGTTGCATCAGGTTTTGGCGAAAAACAGTCTGGCAGAGGTGGCCTATGTGGAAATTAATGGTACGGCCCTGTATCCATTTTGTCTGCTTAAGCGCAGTAGTCTACCTACCTTCATCAGTCATCTCGAACAAAAACAGCGCAGTCTAAAACACTGTTTTGCCGACTTGCACGCTCAAGTGGCAAGTTTTAAAAATCGTGCCCTGTTTTTTCACAGCATTAATTCACTGGATGAGCTGCAGCAGCATCAACAACTTAAATTTCTACATTAAAACTGAATCTTTTGCCTTTTGGCACAAACTTGGAACACTTATTGCAATTCTAACAATAACAAGATTGGGCACTTTAAATCTTGCGCACAATTGCTGTGCGGTAACAGGAAGTTGCTCGAAGATGGATGTTCAACATGAATATGATGACAGAACTTGAAACCGAAGCGCGCTTTGTCGATCAGTTTGGTCGCAGCAAGCGCAAATTACGAATTTCAGTGACCGATCGCTGTAATTTCAAGTGTGTCTATTGCATGCCGGAACACCCTGAATGGATGAAAAAACATGATTTACTCAGTTTTGAACAGCTTTATCATTTTTGTGATTTTATGGTGCGTCGTGGCATCGAATCTATTCGCATTACCGGTGGCGAACCGTTAATGCGTCAAGGCGTGGTGCATTTTATTGCACAACTGCAACAGCTCAAAAAGCTGGGGTTAAAACGCATTTCCATGACCACCAATGCGCATTATCTTGGACAATATGCACAGGCTTTAAAACAGGCCGGACTGGATGATCTGAATATCAGTTTGGACAGTCTGGATGCCAATCAATTTAAACAACTGACCCAAAAAGAGCTGGCCCCGGTACTGGATGGAATCCGCGCCGCACAAGACGTTGGACTGTCTATTAAAATCAATAGCGTATTGATGAACGGCATCAATGACAACCAGATTTTGCCTTTGGCACGCTGGTCGGTGCAGCAAAATATCCAGCTACGTTTTATTGAGTTTATGCCGCTGGATGGTGAGCGCAAATGGTCGAGCGCACATGTGGTCAGTGAACAGCAAATTTTAGACACTCTAGCCACTGAATTTTCAGTCACTCACCAGCTAAATGATGCAGCTCAGTCAAGCTCAGATCCGGCACGACAATATCTGATTGATGGTCATCCAATTGGCATTATTTCTACCATTACCCATTCATTTTGTGGCAGCTGTGACCGGCTGCGTTTAACCGCACAAGGTGAATTCTATAACTGTTTATTTGCCCCCAAGGGCTTGAATCTTAAAGCTGAAATTAAAGCCCTGACTGCATCTATACCTTTGAGTGAACTGGGTTTGCATCGCACTGTATCAAATTATATCTGGAATAAAGAACAGGGCTTTCATGCCATTCAACAGCGCTTGAAAAATGAGCCATCCCGTAAAATCAGCATGCATATGATTGGAGGTTGAAATGCCACAAATCAAGATCAAAATTGAAGCTTTCGGTGCAGTAGAACGACAGTTACCTGCAAATTTAGCCCTGTTATGCAGTGCTCCGAGCACCGTTGCCGAGGTTTTGCTACAAGTCGGACAGGATTATCCGGCAGCTTTTGCCATGCTTGAACGTTGTGCCTGCGCCATCGGTGAGGACATCATTCCCCGACAAACTCGGCTTGATGCAGACAGTACGCTGGTGCTGTTGTCACCAGTGGCAGGAGGCTGAAATGCCGTTATTGAAAACATTTTGCAGAATTCAGGGTACTGCCTTAACTTTAGACAGCTTTGATCAGATTGAGCAGTTTCCTGAATGCGGTGGCATAGGGGTGTTTATCGGAACCGTGCGTAATCATCATGAAGGCAAAGCGGTTAAGGCACTGAAATATACCGCGTATGCGCCCGTGGCGGAAAAAATGATTCGCCAGATCGAGCAGGAGATTCAGGCTAAATATGGCGTGTCCTATGTACGGATGATTCACCGGATTGGTGCTTTGGCGATTGGTGAAAAAGCCATTATCGCCATGGCCTATGCTGCACATCGCCGCGAGGCCTTTGCTGCCTGTGAAGAAGCGGTAGAACGGGTCAAGCACGAAGTACCGGTGTGGAAAGAAGAATTTTACCTGGATGGCAGCAGCCAATACGTAGAAGGTTGCTGTATCCGTAAAGATACAGCGGAGCAGGGGCCTGCACATCATCATGCAGATAAACAATCTGCATACAGTGATCATGCCCATTGTCATTATTAAAAGCAGATTAAGCTACTTATTGAACCTGAGTAGATGTCAGTCAACAGCACTATTTAAAGTAAAAATGAATTCAGGAAAGATGCAATGAAAAATGTCGGGATGAAAGCCGAGAGTTATCGTACAGCAGTGGCCACAGGGATTCTGCACGCCCCAGCACATTGCATTGAATTGTTACGTCAGGGCAATACCGAAAAAGGCGATGCACTGAAAACGGCACGGATTGCAGGGATTTTAGCGGCCAAACGTACCGATGAACTAATTCCGCTATGTCATCCGCTACCGATTTACCGTGCCGATGTGGAATATGAACTGTTTGATGCACATGTGGAAATTATTGCCACGGTGGAAACCATTGGTCCGACCGGGGTGGAAATGGAAGCTTTGACCGCAGTCAGTCTGGCGGGTTTAACATTGTATGACATGCTGAAACCGCATTGTGAACCGGAAGATTTATGTCTGGATCAGGTTAAGTTACAAAAGAAAAAAGGCGGAAAATCACATTTTACCCGCATCTTAAAAGAAGCAATGCCTGCTTCGATTATTGTGCTGTCGGATACGGTAGCTGCAGGCAAAAAACCGGATACGGCAGGGCAGAATGTACTGGAAATTTTACAGGAAGCCAATTTTGGCAATATTGCTTACCATGTTATTCCAGATAGTCCGGAACAGTTACTAGCATTGATTGAACAGCAGAAAAATAACTATCCCCTGATTTTAACCGTAGGGGGGACAGGGTTGGGGCCGAAAGACTTAACCGTGGAAACCATCCAGCCGTTATTAAAACGGGAGATTCCCGGGCTGATGGAAGCTTCACGCAGTTTTGGGCAAAAACGCACGCCTTATGCCGCCTTAAGTCGCGGTGTGGCCGGATATATCGAGAACAGTCTGGTGATGACCTTACCCGGCAGCCGGCAAGGAGCGAAGGAATCGTTGATTGCAGTTCTGCCAGCATTGGTACATTTATTTGATGTGCAAAAAAATATTCCCCATTCAGGGGGTTACCAATGAATAGTCTAATGTCAGGATGTGGTGCTGAACACGGCCTGATTAGTGTGGATCAGGCACTGGATTTAATCTTGCAGCATACTCAGGTGTTAGCAACTGAACGCCTTGAGCTTAATCAGGCTTTAAACCGCTATTTGGCGCAAGATGTGTATGCTGCCATCAATCTGCCCTTATTTTCGCAAAGTGCGGTAGATGGTTATGCACTGTGTGCTCAGTCCGTAATTGAGCCACATAGCGAATTTGAACTGATCGGTGAAATCCGGGCCGGACAACAGGATGAGCTGCAACTGAAAGCCGGACAAGCGGTTCGGATTTTTACTGGCGCCAAAATTCCGTTTGGAACCACCACGGTGGCACGTCAGGAAATCGTCAAGCTCATCGATTCAGGCAAAATCGCAATACTCGAAAACCTGCATGCTCATGCCGACATTCGTGATATGGGGGAAGAAATTACTACTGGACAGCTGCTAGCCAGTAAAGGCCAACAGCTGTCTGTGGGGGCAATTGCCAGCTTAAGTATGGCGGGTATTCACAGCGTTGAAGTTGTTCAATATCCCAAAGTTGCAGTGGTAATTAGCGGAGATGAAGTCGCGAGAAGCATTGAAGATTTTGCAGCAGGTAAGATTTTTGATGCCAATGCGCCCCTGATTCAGGCCTGGTTTCAAAATGCAGGACAGCAGGTTGAAATTTTCCATGTAGCCGATAGCGAAGATGCAGTGAAAGCATTAATTCAGCAATTATCGGACAGCTATGATGTGGTTTTAAGCACCGGCGGTGTCTCGGTGGGAGATTATGATTTTATTCGGCCAGTGGCACTGGATTTAGGCTTTAAACAGCTGTTCTGGAAAGTGAAACAGAAACCGGGCAAGCCGATGTTCTTTGCAGAATTAACTCGCAATGATTGTTCGCGTTGTTATCTGTTGGGTTTGCCGGGCAATCCCGCAGCCGTGTATGTGGGCATGCAAATTTATACCGCGACCTTATTAAATGTATTGCAGGGGCAAAAACAGCGGCCGGACTGGTTTAGCGCCGTGTTAAGCCATGATTTAAAAATGGACAGCCGAGAACGTTTTTTAAGAATGTCCGCCCGTTTTGATCAGTCAGTTTTGAAAGTAAAAAGTCTGTCCAAACAGCAATCGCATATGCTGAGCAATTTAATGCAGGCCAATTGTCTGGTGCGTATTCCCGCAGGGCAAAGCCTGCTTGAAGGGGATATTGTCCAGGGCTTATTTATTCATTAAGGGGCAAAAGAATCATGAAAAAATCTCTGTTTTTCTCAGTATGTCTACCGGTTTCACTTTCAGTTGCACATGCTGAAACAGTCAAAATTTATGCTGCTGCCAGCCTGACCAACGCCATGAGCGACATTGAAAAAATTTATGCAAAGCAACATCCGAAAACAAATCTTGTATCGGTATATGGGGCTTCATCCGCGCTTGCAAAACAGGTTGAAGCAGGGGCAAGCAGTGATATCTTTTTTTCGGCAGATCTGGACTGGATGAATTACCTGATCAAAAAGAACCTGATTAATCAAAACAGAACCAAGCCCTTATTGTTTAACCAGCTGGTGGCCATCAGTCCAAAAAATTTAAATATTGCATTTAAGCCGCAGTCCACTTTTAATTTTGCCCAAGCGTTTAACGGACATCTTTGTACGGGACAGATGGAATCTGTGCCTGCGGGTAAATATGCCAAACAGAGTCTGATTAAACTGAACTGGCTGAATAGCCTAAATAGACGGATTGTAGGAACGGATGATGTGCGCTCGGCTTTGGCTTTTGTTGAGCGTGGTGAATGTGAGGTAGGCATTGTTTATAAAACGGATGCCCTGATTAGCCAGAAAGTCAAAATCATCGGTACTTTTCCCGCAAACTCACATAGCCCGATTGTGTATCCGCTGGCTTTAACCAAGCAGGGAGAAAAGAATAAACAGGCAGTACAGTTTGCACAGTTTGTGGAAAAAAGCGCTCAGGCCAAAGCAATCTTTAAAAAATACGGTTTTAGTCTGAAATCCTAAGCAATTCCTTGGGAGATAAATCAACGATGTTAAGTCCAGAAGAGCTGAGTGCCCTGTATTTATCTGCCAAAGTAGCCGGTTTTGCCACCTTGTTCTGCTTACCTTTTGCCATCGGCTTGGCTTGGGTACTAGCACGACATGAATTTCGGCTGAAATTTATTGTGGAAGCATGTTTACAGTTGCCGATGGTTTTGCCTCCAGTCGTATTGGGTTATTTGCTGCTGGTACTGTTTGGCAATCAGGGCATCATTGGGAAATATCTGCACACACTGGGCATACAGCTGGCCTTTAACTGGAAAGGGGCTGTATTGGCCTCGATGATTGTGGCATTTCCCCTGATGGTGCAACCGATTCGGCTGTCCTTTCAGTTGATGAACCAGCAACTGGAACAGATTGCCGGTTCATTGGGGGCTGCGCCGTGGAGAGTCTTTTTCAGTATCAACTTGCCTTTGGCTATTCCTGGCATTGTGATGGGTAGTATTTTATGTTTTAGCCGCAGTCTGGGGGAGTTTGGCGCCACCATTACTTTTGTCGGTAACATTCCTGATGAAACCCGTACCATTCCCATCGCGATTTATTCCTTGCTGCAACAACCCAATGGTGAAGATATGGCACTGCGTTTGGTGACCTTATCCTTATTTTTGGCTTTTAGCGCCTTAATTGCCAATTATTTTATTCTGCAAAACTATCAACGCAAATTGGGAGCCTGAAATGTTGAAATGTGATTTTCAATATCAACATGCCGATTTTAGCTTGAATGTTGAACTGGAGATGCAGCAGTCACTTTTGGGCATTGTGGGCGTTTCTGGGAGTGGCAAGAGCACCTTGTTAAAAAATATTGTAGGACTGTTAAAACCCGATCAGGGGTATATCCAGTTTAATCAACACATTTTGGTGGATACCCGGCAAAACATTCATTTGCCCATGCATCGACGCAAAATCGCTTTAATTTTCCAGCAGGCCTTGCTGTTTCCGCATCTGAATGTCAAACAGAATTTATGTTATGCAGAAAAATGGCTGGCACCCCCGGAACGAAAATTCCAGTTTGATGACATTGTAGATTTGCTGGACTTGAATGGCCTGATTCAACGTAAAGCCCGGCAGCTTTCAGGCGGGGAAGCACAGCGGGTATCGATTGGACGTGCCTTACTGTCTTCTCCCAACTTGCTGTTATTGGATGAACCATTAACCGGATTAGATGTACAGTTAAAACAGCAAATTTTACCCTTTTTTAAACGAATGAAAGATGAACTGAATGTGCCGATGATTTATGTCTCTCATCATCTGGAGGAACTGGAGTATTTAGAGGCTGATACTTTGCAGTTAAGCCATGGCAAATTACAGCATAATTAAACTGATTAGAGCCAGCTCATATTATTAAAAATAGCCTAAGCAATTTAAATTCTAAACTGCTTAAACTATTTCTATAAATATCAAAAAAGCATCTTAAAAGGATTATGGAGTATGTTTAACCACCAGCACGGGAACATGACTTGCGGTCAGAATATCCTGGGCAATACTGCCAATAAAAGCTTTTTTCAAACCGGTACGCCCATGCGATCCAACCACAATCAAATCAGCCTTTAATTCATCGGCTAGTTCAGCAATGGCCTCACTGGGGGATTGTTTGGCCAGAAGTTTAGTCTCTGCGGCAATGCCTGCTTCAGAAAATCTGGCACCTAGCTCAGCTAATATATTTTTAGCGTGGGCTTGGGCCTCCATAAAATAATCTGTGACTCCAGGTACATTTTTATAAAAACTGACACTGGTTAAAGGGTCGATAATCACCACACTGACTATAGTCACTTTACTTCCTATAGCTTTAGCCAACATCATCGCTTGGTCAGCGGCAGCGAGAGAGATAGGGGAATCATCCACAGAAACTAAGATGTGCTGGTAACCCATGATGTTATCCTCTTGTTTCAATATTTATTATTTGTTCAAAGCTTAACATAGTTAGAATGCTGGAAGGAAAAAAGGTAAAAATGTATCTTTTATAGGACTTACGCACTATTA